>TARA_R110002033_G_scaffold63018_1_pt1 | contig 74078 bp, 78 predicted proteins | sample TARA_R110002033 | Tara Oceans TARA_R110002033 (sample SAMEA4397051) | marine metagenome | biome: Polar Biome; feature: [SRF] surface water layer (ENVO:00010504); material: water (ENVO:00002006), including particulate matter (ENVO:01000060) such as... | depth 5 m
TTTATGTAACTATTGGTGACTGACACGGAATTTTAAACGCTCTCAGTTTCAAACTAAATTGTTAAACTATGATATAATTTTAATGACTATGTGCTACTGACACAAAACTCTGAACGGTCTCTATTTTGAAGATAAGTTTCTTTCTGTTAAAATATTTTCTAAGGGTTCTGGCTCACCCAAATAAAATCCTTGAATATAATCAACTTCTAAGAGAATTACTTTATCTAGAACTTCCTTATTATGAACAAACTCTGCTACTGTTTTTGCACCAAGTTTTTTTGCTATATCAATTACACTTTGCACAATAATTTCGGATTCTTTCGATATATTAATATTTTTAATTAAAGAACCATCAATTTTGATATAATCGGGTTTTAACATAAGTATATTTTCTAGATTTGAATAACCACTTCCAAAATCATCTAAAGCAACTTTGCAACCAAGTTTCTTTAAACTATTTGTAAAATTTGTCACAATACTAAAATCCTCAATAAAATCACTTTCTAAAATCTCAAAAGTAATATATGAAGGACTTTTTAAACTATTTAATTCCGCCATAATATACTTAATAAAATCTTCATTTTGAATATCTAAAAAACTTAAATTTATACTAACTTTTATATCTTTTATTTTTACAATATTAAATACTTTTTGAATCATTAGTTTGGATAAAGAATCATAAACCTTTATCTCTTTTGATAAGTTTAAAAATTTAGCAATTGAAAAAATATCTGTTTTCTTTTCATTTGTTACTCTCATTAAAGATTCGTATTTTACTATTTTTAATGTCTTTGCATCAATTATTGGTTGGAAATATGGAATAATAAAATCATTATATACAGCATTTTTAATAAAGATAATATCATCTATTAACTTCATCTCTTTTTGCTGAGAATAAGCAATTGTAAGAATATCAAGGTTTATATCAATAAGCTTATTCACTGAATCTATTTTCTCTAATTTATTTTCTTTTATAATCATCTTATTTAAGAAATTTCGTACAAAACTAAATGCAATGTTTACATAATGATGTGGTAAGCCTATTTCAACATGTACTTTACTTATAATTTGAAGTTTCATAAAATATTCATCCTTATAATTACCATTAAAAAGATTTGTATACCATTTTATGATTTCAACTTTATGTCTTAAAAAAATCTCATCATTTTTTATAAACTTTTTTGTGTATTTAAAATTAAATAAAAATTCATAAAATTCTTTTATAAAATCTTCTTTATACATAAATGCAATGTCATATATGCTTTTTAAATTATTTGCATCAGATGAAGTAAAGTTATAGTAATTTAATATTTGTAAATAGTTTATATTATCTTTCATATTTACTCATTAAATTCTTTTTTATTTACTTCTTTTAAAATTGTATCAGCAATGATAGAAGTATCATCAGTAATAACCCTTAATTCTTGAGATACATCATAATTAGTTTTTAGTTGAATTTTCAAAATATCAATAATATCATTTATTTGTCCTACCCCATTATTCTGTTCTTTTGATGTTATTTCAACTTCTTTTATTAACTCAATTGTTTTATCAATATTTTCATTAAGATTTTTATATCCCTTAATCATACTATTAACTATTACTTTCCCATCATCAGCTTTTAAAGAAGCTTCTTCAACCAAGTCTTTTATCTCTTTTGCAGCATCCGTACTCCTATTTGCAAGATTTCTTACTTCTTGAGCTACTACAGCAAATCCTTTCCCTGCTTCACCTGCAGTTGCTGCTTCTACCGCTGCATTTAAAGATAAAATATTTGTTTGAAAAGCTATATCATCAATAATTGTAATAGAATCATTTATTAATTTAACTTTTTCATTTATAATATCCATTGATGATGTTGTTTTATCTGCTAGGCTTTGTCCTTCGTGGGCTGAACTTACTACAAGATTTGCTAATTCTGACATTTCTACTGTCTTTTCAGAAGTTTGAGATACACTAAAAGTTATATCTTCTAAAATCTCTGTAGTTTTATCAAGACTAAGAGAGGCTTCTTTAGAAGATTCATTAAGTTTATAAACATTCTGATCTAATATCTTTGAAGAAATTTGTAAATTAAGGCTATTCTTTTTATTTTCAAATAACATTTTAATAATTGCACTTTTAAGTCCATTTATAGATATTACTAAATGATTAAAATCCCCACTTTTATCTAATTCATCTAAAAATAAATCTTTTTTGTAATTGTAATTTGTATATTCATTTAATGTATAATTAATTTTAGTAAAATGATTTTGTGTTGTGATAATCAAATCATTTACAACTTTTTTAAATTCTTCAAGAGATTTATTTGAAATTTTATATTCAATAATTTGATTATATATTCCATTTTTTACTTTTTCAAGTATTATTTTTGATTCTTGAATAAATTGTTCTTCTTCTTTCTCTTTATTTTTTTGTTTTTCTTCTCTTATTTTTACTATATTCTTAATCTGCGAATATTCACTTGCCATTTTTGTATTTATATCAAAAGAACTATCTTTATCATCCATATTTTTTAAAAAATTTGCTAACTTTTTTGATAACTGCTTTCCATTCCTATTTTCATCTAATTCATGGAAAATTAAAGCAATTGCAATAATTATTTGTATTGTTTGGGAAATGTTATTAGTAGTATATAAAAAAGCATTTAAGGGTAATATAATCATTCCTAGATAATGCACTATACTCATTCTAAAGTAAAGAGATCTAATATTAAGCATTTTATTCCTTTTATTCTATTTTTTAAAGCGAAATAAGTTTTTTATTTTACTTAGTCCAAGTTTTATTGCACTATATTTCATAACTTTTGCTAATTTTTTCCATTCTTCTTTTTTATAACAAGAATTTGGACACTTTCTACATCTTGGCTTAATTGTGTGAGGACATTCACTTAATCTATCAAAAGAGTAGGAAATAAGAGTATTACACTCTCCACAAAGAGGTAAATAAAAAGTATAATTTATACTATTATACATAAGCATAAATTTTTTTGAAGTTTTATTTTGATGATTATCTTTACAGTATTGGATAAAAAAAGATTTTAATACTTCAATTTCTTGAACAAATTTATCATTTGTCATTTTTTGTTCCATTAATAAACAGCGATAATAAATACACTAACTTTAAAACTCCAAATTTATAAAAATAATATAAATAACTCATAAATTTTTCTTTGTATTTTTTATACATACCACATTATTTGAGATAATAAAACTATTGTTATTACCAAAATAAAGGGTAAAGTATGACCTTTAAAAATAAAAGGTTGAATACCAAAAAAAACTTGAAGAACTCCCCTTAACCCAAGCCAAATACCTAAAATAGATTTTATTGAAAGTAGAATTTGAAAGTTTGAGAGTCCAGATTCTCCAATTACACCAAAATTCATATATAATAAATATATTCCACTAATAACTGCAACAACAAGTGCTTTAGGAACAAGTGTTTTTGTAAAACCTTTAAAATAACCTCTAACTTCATCATACTTATCTTTTGATAAGACTTTTTGCATTCTCATTAAAATCAAATTATCAGTAAATAGAAATCCTGCGTATATAAGTACAGAAAAGATGTGAATTAGTTTAAAAATTAGATAAATCATTTAATAATTCTATCTTCTTTTTTTATTTTTTTTGTTGATTACAATCAAGTTAATTTAATTATTTTTGTTAGGAGAAGGAATAAAAGATACAAATTTATTTAAGGGAGTAAGCTACATAGTCTTAAGTTACTTTGTAGCTTTTATTTATGAATTTATATATCACCATTAAGCAATTCAATTAATCCTTTTGTTATTTCATTAAATTTTAAAATTCTTTTCCCATTATTTTCTTTTGCAAATTTTTTGGCTTGGGAATAAAGTTCAAAAGCAGGTAAATCATCTCCCGCAGAAGATATTTTATTAGCACCATAAACATAATATGCTTTTTTTGCATCTATAGGTCTAAGATTAGCATAATTTGTAACAACAAGCTCTTTTATTTGATTTTTATCTTTTATATTAGCAGCTGACCATTTTTCAGAATCAAAATAAAAGTCAAACATTGACTTTGGACTTACAAAATAAAATTCTTTCGACTCATTTGTTATAATTTTACTAACCCAACTTGGATTTTTGTAAACCAATATTTTTCTTACTAATCCTTTTGTCTCTTTATTAAAATTCATAGTATTTTCACTTGCATTAAGTGTATATGTCATAATCAGACAATTAAATAAACAAACAAATAACAATTTACTAAACATAGAAATTCCTTTAAACTAAATCTTTTTTTGTAAAAATTACAAAACCTAAAAAAGCAAATACTAAACCCAAAAATAAAGGGTATAATATAGAAAATAAAACAAATATATTTTGTGCAAATGTATCCAAAATATAATATGCGACAGGACCCATGACTGTAAGTTCTGGATCAAATAAAGAGATAGCAGCCACTCTAAAGATTTCCATAGGATTTAAAAGCGCGATTGTAATTATAAAACCCTCTTCAAACCTATTTTGCATCATCAATGATATAAGTGCTATATCAATAAAAGCTAATAAGAATATCCAAACAAAAAATGAAATTCCTAATGCAACTTCACTTGTTTTAACAAAAGAAGAGATAAAAAAAGCAATTCCAAGAAATGCTGAAGAAAGAGAGAAAAGTAATCCTGTGTATAAGAAAAAAATATCCCAAGGAATAGAAGCTCCAATACTCATCCCATAAACAATTGCAATTATCATAGCAAAAAAAACAGGCAAGAATACAGTTACAAATCTTCCAATAATTTTCCCCCAATAATACTGTTTTAAAGAGATAGGGAAAGAAAGCATATATTCCAAAATATGAGTATCTCTATCTCCTGAAATTGAGCGAACAGTAGTAATAAGAATAAAAATAGGCAATATTACAATTGTAATTTGTATATACATAAGAAGAAGTCTACTTAAGCCGCTGAACCCCATAACTTGTGATTGAGTTACTCCTGCAATAAAAAATAATGCTATCATTCCCCCAAAAACCAAAGTATAAACAATAAACCACTTTGCTCTAAGAGATTCTTTTAAATCAAGATAAGCTATTAAAGCTAAATTTTTCATTATCTACCTCTTTCTATAACTCTTTTAGACATTTCATCAAAATCAATTTTTTCTGAATTTTCATCAGTAATTGATTCTTTTTTATCATTAGCAGAAAAACCATACCCCATTGGTGTTTTATGAACAGTATCATAATATGATTTTTTTGCATTTATCCATTTACCAGTATTAACATCAATTGTCCAAATTTTTGCACTATCTTTCCATGTAATATTATTTTCTTTGAACCATAAAATAGCACAACCTATATCATCAAATTTATACATATCCCCACTTTCAGGATTTATAACTTGCACCGCATGTTTTCTTCCACTTATTACCATCTTACATCTATCACATACATCCCTATCCCAATGAATATCATGTGCTTCTTCAGAAACTCTTTTTTCACAAGCAGTAAATACCATCACTAGAGTAATCAATGCAATAAAATTAAAAATACTTTTTTTCATAACAATTCCTTTATCTTATCATCGGAAGTAATTTTCCCTAAATCCATATAAATTTGCCTATTTACAATCTCTTTTACCTCTTCTAACCTATGGGTTACAAAAAGAGAAATCTTATCTTTTTCATTATCTTTTAACAATCTGTAAAAATCATCTCTTGCCTTTGGATCAAGGTTAGCAGTTGGTTCATCATAAATTATGATATCACTTTCTCTTGCTAAACTAATTGCTATTAGCATTTTCTGTTTCATTCCGCCACTTAACTTAAAAAATGATTTATTTAAATTGCTTTTTATATCTAGTTTCATCTCATTTGCATAATACAAAATCAACTCTTTATCTACATTAGAACTAATTTGTATATATTTAATTAGTTCATCAAGATTTAATTTAATTGGAGGTGGCAATTGAGGAACAAAAGAAATTACATCTAAAATTTCTGTTCTATTTTTAACTGGATTTTTTCCATTAATTAATACCTCTCCTGAACTTGGATGATAATATCCCATAATAGAACGTATAAGAGTTGTTTTTCCTGCTCCATTTGGTCCCATTAGTGCAATATGATCTTTTTTATTGAACTCTATATTCACATTATCTAAGGATAATTGTGAACCAAATTTTTTAGTTAAATTTGTTATTTTAATCATTTTATACTAAACCTTTCAATCTAAAATCAAATTTTAATGCATCAGAGTGACAGACATCAATACAACGTCCACAAAGAGTACAGTCAGCTCCTGTGACATATTGAGTTTTTATGCCTTTTTCTTTTCTTTCTTTGTCATATTTGGCTTTTGTTAAATCTAAAACTTGATTTTCAAAGCAAACATCATGACAGACCATACAATGGTCACAATTATCATTCCATTGAATTCTAAGAACACTTACTTTTCCAATATACCCATATGTTGTTCCTATGGGACAAATATAAGTACACCAAGCACGCCGAGAATAAAAAACTTCAATCAAAAACACTACAAGAACCCACGAGATTGCTAAGCTCCATCCATAAGTAATAAACCTACTTAATATTCCCACTACATTAAAAGTTTCAAAAACTAAATATCCACTTGAAAAAGCCATAACCATAAACATAATCCAAAATACATGTCTTATTTTATGATTAAAACTTCTTCTTTTTATTAACTTCTTATTTACTAAATAATTATGTAGTTTTTCACCTATCTCGCTTAAAAGTCCATATGGACATACCCAAGAACAGTATGTTCGTCCTCCAACAAATATATAAAATACTAATATTGTGGTAGTTCCAATAATTATATTTATTGGTAAATGATAAGTTGCTAGATACATTTGAATTGTAGTAAAAGGATCTATTAAATGAAATCCTAAAAACCTTGAACCATTTAATGTTCCTTCTAATGTTTGTATATCAATTGCAAATGATAAGAAAAAAAGTAGGTGTATAGCAATTACTACTATCCATCTTTTCATTCTATAAGAAAAATATCTTTTCCCCTCTTTTGTCTTATTAAAAAAAGTTGAAAAAAAAGTTGAATTATTTATTGTCTCTTTATTATTCCATTTATCCATTTTTTTTCCTATAAGAATATATTATTTACTTAAAGCTTCTTCTTTTGCTTTAAACTGAGAAATTTCTTTTGCGAAAGTTTTTAAATTCTCTTTAGAAAGATTTATTAATAAACCTTTCATCACAAGGTTATCTTTTCTTCCCGTTTTAAAATCAATTAATTTTTGAAATAGCTCTTCTTCTGTTTGTCCAATTAAATTAGCTCCCATGAGTTTTTTACCATTTTGCATTCCTGAGCCATCAATTCCATGGCAAGAAGAACATTTACTTTTATAATTATTACTAACTTCAAACTTAAGACTGTTTCCAGCTTTTTCTTTTAAAGCTTTTAATTTTTCTTGTTCAATATCTTTTTCTTTTAGTGGAGTAATTTTTATCTTTTGTTGAAATGTTTGTATATCTTCAATAATATGTCCTGCTTCTCCACCTTGGAATGCTGTTCCATTTTTATATGAAAATATCATCAAACCAATAATTATAAGCGTTGAAATTATTGCAATTATATTTTTCATTTTAATTCCTTAACCTCTTTATTAAATCTGTAAATTTCTTTTGAGATTTTTTTTATCTCATCTTCATCCATTTGACTTACAAGTTCTGCCATAAGAACATTTGCATTTTTATTCTTTTTGAACTTCATAATACTATTAAAAATAGAATCATAATCTTTATTTAATAATGATGGTCCAATTATTCCATTAGCATAATCATTATGACAAGCGGAACACTTAACAATAAAATCTTTACTAAGCTTTTTTACAAGCATTGATATTCTAATTTCATCATATGGAGTTTTAATATGCATATTTGCATCAACAATACTTCTAGGTTTTACTCTAATAGAAGCATCTTTATTAGCAGGTTGAGAATTTTGATCATATTCACTTTTTACATCATAATCCATATAATATGATTTGTCTTCCATTCCTGTTTTTTCTTTTTGTACAACTTTTATTTCTTTTATATTTTTGTTTTCTTCTATTTCTATTTTTAAAGGAGCTTGTTCCTCTACCTTTTCATTTTTAGTAACTTTTTCTTCTTCTTTATCAAAACAACCTAAAAACAGAAAAGAAAGAGCTGTAACCAGCAATATTTTTTTTATCATGATTTAATTCCTTTAATATAATAATCTTCATAAGACAATCTTGGTTTTACTACAATTGCAGGTTCATTTGCAGGGCATAATTCTTCACATACTCCACACCCAATGCAGCCTTCATAAACTTCAGGTTTTCTTCCATTATCACTACTTATCATTGAAATTGCACCCAATGGATTAGGAATAGGACACATATCAGCACATATTGTGCACTGCTTACCTTCGAACTTATCTAATTTTATTAACATATCTTTTTCAAGTTTAGTTATATTATTTTGATTATTAGTAAAATCATGGATTCTCTTACTAAATCCACTTGGTACGGGAGTATTACTCAATGCTAAGCATTTATTAGGAAACTCTAAAACAGCTATTCCCATTTCCGCATCTTCTGCTTTTTCAACCTTATGATTTAATGCTCCACTGGGACAGGCAAGGACACAGGGAACAGCGTTACATGCATAACAACCTCTTTCTCTTGGATCAATATAGGGAGTTCCAATTCCATGTCCTTTTATTAAATCAGAAAGTTTAATAGAGTGATATGGACAAACTTGCAAACATTGACCACATTTAATACATAAAGCCAAAAACTCTTTTTCTGTAACTGCACCAGGAGGTCTTAATCTCATCTCAGCTTGCAATAAATGTGGACTAATCACTACTCCAGCACCAAAAGTTAAACCCAGTATTCCAAGTGTTGAAAACTTAATAAAATTTCTTCTATCTTTTTCTATATTTTTCATTATTGAATCCTCAAAATTTCAACTTAGGTTCTTTATCTTGCAATAAGAATATGGGTTCACTAAAAGGAGCTAACTTTGCTAGAAAGTTCAATAAAGAAATTACAGGAGAACCATAAAAGAACTTAACATCTGGATTATAAGACCAAAGTTGATCTGCATATTGAAAAACTTTATGGGGAGAATCTCCTATATTGTCTTTATTTATATCAAAGCCTTCATAGTTATCCCAATAATTCCCTACAATCACATTTTTATCCGTTTTTGAACCTCTACTATCATTTATTATATCCTCGATATTTCCTTGGATTGCATTCCCTTTTATGATATTATTTTCACTAATTGAATGGAAATGAATAGCTTCTGAATTGTATAAAATTTTATTATTTTCAATCCAGTTATTTGTATCTGGTTCAAAAGGCGATCTATCTATATATATACCTTGAGCACAATATAAAACAGTATTGTTTTTTATTATAAAATTTGAAACATCTTTAAGCCCAATACCCATACCTGTACTACCTAATGAACTTTTTATAATATTGCCTGTTGCTATAGTATCTTGGCTATACATAAAAAATATACCTACAGAATTAAACTGATAAATATTATCTTTTACAAAGTTTTTCCCAGCATACATAAAATGTAAAGAGTATCTATTATACTCTCCAAAATTATTTGATATTTCATTCCCATGTGAATACCAAACGACCACATCTCTTGATTTAACAATTTTATTTTTTGTGATGATATTATCATTGGAATACCAAAGTCTAAGACCATCTCCTCTTAAACCTAAATCTAAATCTTTTGATGTAATATAGTTATTTGATATTATTGAATTATTTGTCATTGAAACATCAATACCAAATAAAGAATCTCTTATAATGCAATTTGATATTTCAGACTGTCTTGAATTTGATATTTTTATTCCTGCATCAAGACCTTCATGTCTATCTCCACTTCCTTGAATAGTAAGATTTTTCAAAGTTACAAAAGGACTTTTAATTTGAATAACAGTGCCTTCCCCACCTCCATCGATAATTACATCATCTTCTTTTCCTATAATAGTTAAAGGTTTATTTATTATAATAGAACCTTTATATATACCTTTTGGTAATTTTAAAATAGAACCTACAGGGGCATTATCAATAGTCTCTTGTAATAAATTTGCTAACAAAAAATTAGAAAATATAAAACATAATACAAATATAATTCGTAACATTTTTAAACCTTATCTTCCATTTCTTTTATAGCTCTATTTCTAGAAAGTACAGCTAATAAACTAAATAAACCTATTAGCAACAAAGCATAAAATCCAATCGTTGGATAAGAATGCGTTGTAAATTGGGCGATTTTCCCATCACCAAATACGGTTGGCATAAAAGGTTTGATTTTAAAAGCTCCCCAATCATGTAAATTATGTCCAAACCAATATAACCAATATGAATATTCTGCAACAAAGATTAAAGGTAAGGCAGTTGATATATACATTATGTATGTTAATACTTTTTTATTATATAAAATAAAATATATCATAAATAAAGAAAGCCCTAAAAGAGCATATAGTCCAATTTCTCTTTCAATTCTTCCACCTCTCCACATAGGATCCATGCCTACATAATGGTTTATTGTATTCATTTCATGCACTTCTCCAGAAAATCCATCAAAATGAAAATAGACAGGTATACCTTCTGGAAAAGCTTTTTTAGGGTAATTTGGTGCTTCAAGAGAACAAGACCAAATAGGAAAAGATGCAACTCCTATTTCTGATGAAGTTTTAATCATCATCTTTAAATCATTGTAAGCTTCTTCAGGAGTTGTTGTACTTTTATATCTTCCTTTATTATAAAAATTCCAAACATTTATTGCAAGGGTAGAAATTTCCCCAACTTTGTTATTATAGATTTTATTTAATGTCCCATGAAAAGTAATCATTGGAAAGGTAAATGCTAATGTCATAATAACTAATGCTATACTTGCATAAATTTTTGATTTAAAAAAACTTGAATACATTTTCATCCTTAAATTTAATTTTTACAGTACAAAAGAAACAATTTATACTGTAAAAATTATAGTAATAAAGAGGAAGATTGAACTTCCTCTTTTATATTTAGATTTTAGAAAAGATTTGCATTTTCATCAACCCATTTAAGATATTCAATAATATCTTTTACTTCTTCTTTATTCATATGTTGATTAGGCATCTTTAAATTGAAATAATCAATCATTGCTTTAACATATGGTTCTTTATATTTTGATTCAGGTGATAGAATAAATTTACTAACCCAATCTACACCATTTTCATGTCTTGATAAAACACCAGTTAAATCAGGACCTGATGAAACTTTTCCTATTACATGACACCCATTACATCCACCTTCTGCAAAAGTATTCTCTCCTCTTATAGCAGCAGAGCTTTGTTTTGTAGCAATCTTTCTAACTAATGCATCTTTTGCCCTTATTCCTACATCTGCTGTTTTAACCATTAATTGCCAAATCATATTTTCATATAAAATAGCTTTTTCTATATCGCCTTTTTTAAGAGCTTCATTTGCTTTTTTCTTTTGTTCTGGAATTTGATTATATTGATCAAAGGCATCTGTTACTAAATCAGCGACAACTTTGTGTTCTTGAAATTTATTGTCTTTTAAAAATTTAACTACTGATTGAATAACTGTATCAGTAGCATTATTAACTGCTACAGTTTTGTCATATTCAGCTTTTAATTCTTCAGAACTCATAGATTTCATTTTGAGCTTTTGTGCACTTTCATATTTTTTATTAGGATCTTTAACTAATAAATAACCCATCATTTCTAAATGTAAAGCAGAACAAAACTCTGTACAATAGTATGGGAATACACCTTCTTTATCTGCTACAAATTCTAACTCACTAGTTTCACCTGGCTCTAATGAACCATGAATATTGTAATTATCAACTGTGAATCCATGAGTTTCATCTTGCGCTCTTTCAAGATTTGTCATGTAAATTGTGACTTTATCACCTTTATTAACAGTAATTCTCTCTGGATTAATATGAGATCTAACCAATGTCGCATAAACTTTTACATGATTTCCATTTCGCTCAATTCTTTCTTCACCTGCTAAAGTTTTTCCAATATGTTGTTTTCCTGTTTTTGTATTTGTTCCCATCTCATATCGCACATGAGGATGAAGTTTACTTGCCCTAATTGCAACTGCTTGGTGAGGTTCACCTAAAGGAAGAGGCATATCTACTAATAAATCCATCTTTTTACCACTGATATCAATTAATTGATGATTTTGTGGATGAAGAGGACCAACATTTTGAAATCTGTCAATTGAAAGTTTATTTAATGCAATAATATAATCACCTTGAGGATCAGCAGTTTTACCTTCCATTCCAGCTAAGTGACCAATATTGTAATGTACATTTACTTTGTCAATAACTTTTAAATCTTTAAAATTCCATTTAACTACTTGAGAATCAACATATAGTGAAGTATAAATTTCTCCATCTTTAGGTGAATATTGATTATGTAATGGCCCAAGTCCTAATTCTACTTGACCATGCAGTGATTTTTTCATATCTAAAATTGGAATACCATAAGGATCTTTACCTACGAACTCTTTTTTGTCAATTAACTTTTTTATTTTTTTGAAGTCATAAACAGATGCATGAGTATCTAATTTACCACAAACAACTAAGTATTGCCCTGTAGGATCAACATCAACACCATGGGGAGACTTAGGTTCAGGAATTAAAAATAAAGCATCATTTTTAACAGCAATATCCATAGGAATTACTTTATGATCATTTATAATTTTTACATTTTTGGGATTTTTTGATAATTCATAAAGTTTTTTCCAATTATATACATGTAAAAAGTCAGTATCATTTCTTGACATACCAGCTTCATTTGGTGGCATTCCTACTTCAATTCCCCCTGTATACATTTCAGTATTAAATGAATTAGTAAATCCCCATCCATCACTTATCCCTTTTCCAGAATCAGATAAATCTTGCATATAAGGAGGCATTTCTATTGTAAATGAATCTTTTGGTTGAATTCTTCCAATTTTTGGGTTAAATTTCCAAACAGTTACTCCTCCTCTATAAGTTTCTTTATAATCTTCAATAGGATGATATTCATTATCGAAAGGAGCTGCATATTGTGCTGCTTCTAAAATATGTTCTGAATTTGGAGTAAAAAATGATCCACCATGTTCTGATTTAAATACTGGATTTACAACAATTTGTTTAGTTTCAAAATCTTCTAAATCAATTACAGCGATTCTTGGATTTGCCTTATCATTAATAACTAACCATCGTCCATCATACTTTCCGTCTTTTTCTGATAAAGCTGGGTGATGAGTGTCTCCCCAATTAATTTCTTTACCTCTTATATTTCCTTGTCTTAAGACTTTTAGAGAATCTTTATCAAAACCATACCCTTGCCATGGTTCAGGCGTAAATACAGCAATATATTTAAGTATTCTCATTGAAGGTACACCATAAACAATCATTTGTCCTGATTGCCCACCTGATGAAAACACAACATATTTATCTTTTACTCCAGTAGGATTGTAAGTCTTTGCAGCTCTAACTACATCAATTTCTGAGAGACCTCTTTCTTTCATAACCTTAGATAATTCACCAGTATCTCCTGATGCAACAGAAGTGACAAGTGCAGTACCTAATACTAATGAAAAAAGTTTATTACACGACTTCCTCATATTAATATTCTCCTTTTTTCTTGCATAACATAAGTATACTCATACAAGAAACATTTAATATTGACAAATATCAATGAAAGATCATATTAAAAAAAACTTGACCTTTAAAATTAATATTTAATCTTAAAGAAAGTTTACAACAAGTTGAGTTTCTTTTAAGTCGCTGTAATTAAAAATTATAAAAAAAACATAAGTTTGATTTTATTCTATTATATAACCTAATTTTGAAACACTTTTAATAACATCTACTTTTAGTTTTTTTCTTAGTTTAAAAACAAGGTTTTTCAAGGCACTTGGGGGAGCTTCTTCATAAATATATAGTTTATCTTCAATATCAGATTTAGTAACTAATGTACCTTTATGTGCTAAAAGTATTTCAAAGAAAGAGATTTCTTTATTTGTAAGAAGAATATTATTTCCTTTAGAAATAAAATTTTTATTATCATAATCATAAAAATTCTGATTTCCAAGATTTATAATAGTCTTTGAATTTTTTAATAAAATATTTGCACATGATTCAAGTAATTGGGATAAGTTAATTTCTCTAATAGGTTTTATTGCATATTCTACTAAAGACAATTTAATAGATTCTAATAAAAAACTTTGATCAGTATATGCACTTGTAACGATTATAGGGATATTTTCATTTTCTTTCCTAATAATTTTTATTAAGTCTAACCCATTTAATTTTGGCATTTTAAGATCTGTTATAAGAATATCTGGTTTACATCTATTATAAATTTCAAAAGCCTCTTCTCCATCTGAAGCAGTATAAACTTCATTAACATAAAGTAATAAAATTTTTTTAAAACTATTTCTTAAATTTTCTTCATCCTCTGCTAAAAGAATAGTAGATTTTTTTAGTTTAATTTCACATCTTTCTTTCATTTTTAATCCATAAATTAATTTTTAGCAAATTATGATACCATTATATTTTTAAAATATTTAGGATATTTATGTTTGAAAGTCTAAGTTTCACAAAAAAATACATTTTAGCTTTAACTATTATTGCATTTCTATCCTTACTAGCATTTTTCAATTTAAGTAAGCTTTTAGCCATTCAATCTAATGATGCAAAACTTGTAAATATGAGTGGTAATCAAAAAATTTTTACAAGAGAAATTGCTTTTTTTGCAATTTATTATAAAATTGACAAGTTAAAAATTAAAATTGAAGAGATGGAAAAAGCACACAAAAAACTTACATCTTTAAAAATGTCAAAACAACTACATTCTATATATTATGGTGAAAAAACAAATTTAGATGAAAAGGTTAAAAGATATCTTTTTCATGCAAAAAGATTTTATACTAATAGAAATGGACTAAGTCAAAATTATGTTTTAAAGAATTCAGAAAAACTATTAATAGATTTAGAAAAAGCTGTAATTATTTATTTAAAAGAAGCACAAGAAAATACAAAAAAAATACAACAAATCGAAACATATATTTTAATTCTTACTTTGATTACACTACTTTGTGAAGCACTATTTATTTTTATGCCAGCTAACAAAAAAATTAATAAACGTACAAATGAATTAATAAGAGAAAAAGAATTTTCTAATGCAGTTATTGAATCAAGTACAAATGCAATTATTACATTAAATAGTGAATTAAAAATTAAAACATTTAACAAAGAAGCAGAAGATATATTTAAATACACAAAAAAAGAAATGCTAAATAATGCAAAATTCACAGAAATAGTTCCAGATAAATATGATATTTTAAATTTAAAAAATTTAAAAAAAATTCAAGAAGTAGAAGCAATAAATAAAAAAGGAGAAAGTTTTCCTATAAGAATTTCTTTTGATACATGTGGAGAAAATGAAGAAATTGCAATTGTTGTCAATATTCAAGATATCTCAAAAGAAAAATTAAATGATAAAATTCTTGAACAACAATCGAAATTTGCTGCTTTAGGTGAAATGATTGCAATTATTGCTCACCAATGGAGACAACCACTATCACAATTAAGTTTTAATTGCATGTATATCAGAAAAAAGACAAATGATAAAGAAATTATGCGTGAAGCAATTGATAATGAAGAGATTATTCAATTTATGTCAAAAACAATTACAAACTTTCAAGATTTTTATAAAAAAACTGATAATACAATTTTTAATCCTATTATATCTATCGAACAAGCTTTGAAGATTGTAGATTCTATATTAAAATTGAATCAAGTAGAACTAAAAAAAGAGATTGATTCGAAAATAAAAATCTTTGGTAATTCAAATAGTTTAGCACATATTGTTTTGTCAATTATTCAAAATAGTATAGATATCGTAAAGTTAAATAAAATAAAAGTTCCCTCAATTACAATCAGTTTAAAAGACACAAAACAACATATTATCTTATGCATTCGTGATAATGCAGGTGGAATAAAAATAGATCCAATCGAAGATATATTTAAACCCTTTAATACAAAAAAAGAAAAAGCATCTACAGGAATTGGGCTTTATATGTCAAAAATAATTATAAAAAATCAATTTAATGGAACAATTGAAGCAAAGAATATTCATAATGGAGCAGAGTTTATCATCCTTTTACCTCATTAATTTTGAATAATATTTTAAAATTCCACAATAATTTTTATTTATTGGTAAATAATAAGATATAACAATTAATAATAAAATTACACTAAGCCAAAGTGTAGGTATAATACGAAATTTCAATCGAACATATTTTAAACCTATAAAATAGTTTATTATTAATTGCCCTTTAATAAAAGTAATTAAAACCAAAATAAATAATAATCCAAATAGAAAAATCTCCTGGAGGATATTGTTCTTTAACTACACAATTTTGAAACATCACAACTCTTTTTAAAATGTAAAGATATCAGTTTTTCAAGTACTTCTAAAACATCATCTTCATCACTAAGAGATTCTACAATCGAATGCATACAAGCTTCATAAGGATCAAATCCTTTTGTAATAAGTTTTGCTGCATAAATAAGCAATCTTGTAGAGACTGCTTCTTGTATATCACTATCACTAAGTTGACGAATCTCTCCTGCGATATTTACAAGTTTTTGTGCAATCTTTTCATCGACATTACTTTCTTTTATAATAATTTCTTTTTCTATATTAGCTATTGGATAATTAAAACTAAGGGAGATAAAACGCTGTTTAGTACTAGGTTTCATTCCCTTTAGAATATTTTGATAACCAGGATTATAAGAGACAACTAACATAAAATCTGGGTGAGCTACTATAACTTCTCCAGTCCTATCAATGGGTAAGATACGTCTATAGTCAGCAAGGGAATGTAAAACTACAGTTGTATCTTTTCTAGCTTCAATAATCTCATCAAGATAACAGATACCTCCATTTCTTACAGCTTTTGTAAGTGGTCCATCTTGCCAAAAAGTACCTTTTTCATCTATAAGATGACGCCCAACCAAATCAGCAGCACTTAAGTCATCGTGACAAACAACAGTATAAACATCTAGCCCTAGTTCTTCACCCATAGACTCAATAAAACGTGTTTTACCACATCCTGTCGGTCCTTTTATTAAAATTGGTAAATTCATTGAAGCAGCAGCCATAAAAAGTTCCACTTCATTTGATTGTTGTAAATAATAAGTTTTAGACATATTAATTTCCTTTAGTTAAATTCATGTATATTTCAGGTAGTACCTTGGGAAGTTTTTTAGGATCACGAATGACAGCATATGCATTATGTCCAAAAAGATAAGGTAAATATTCTTTTGCATCCATATCAATAGTAATACAAAAAGGAATAATTCCTTTTTTCTTTACTTCTTCAATAGCTTTTTTAGTATCTTCTATACCATAACGCCCATCATATTTGTCCACATCATTTGGCTTTCCATCGCTAAGAATAAGCAAAAGTTTATTTTTACTCTGTTGTTTATCCAAAATCTTAGCACTTTCTCTTATTCCAGCTCCCATACGAGTGTAATATCCCGGCTTTATTGCATTTATACGACCGCGTGCTAAATCAGTATATTTCTCTTTAAAATTTTTGATAATATGAAAATTAACTTTTGTGTTTTTTATAGATGAAAAAGTATAAATAGCAAATCGGTCTTGAAGTTTAAAAAGTGATTCTGAAAATACCATTAATGCATCTTTTATCATATCTATAACACGAATATCTTGTGTTATCCCAGCTTCTGTTGAAAGTGATACATCGGCTAAAATCAATGTTGAAATATCTCTTGTTTTTCTTTCATAAGTCTCAAAGAATCTTTGAGAATGATTTGAACAGTTTTTATGACTTTTATAATCAATCCACGAATCAATATTAATCTCATCTCCATAAGGAAGATTATCTCTCTTGATTCGATCAAGTTCCATTAAATCAAGTTCATTTTGAATCTTTTTCATCATTTTTACATGTCGTTGGGGTAATTTAATGGGTTCAATATTTGTTAAAACAAATGGTCTTAGACGAACATAATTTTTAAGATAACACTCTTTTTTATAATCCCATTCATCTAAAAAATGACCTTTTCCTAGAGGGTATTCTTCAACAACATTTGCTGAGATATCCAAATCCATCTTAAGTCTTGAAGAGAGATTTGCATCTTTTTGTCCTAATGTTATCTCATCTAAATCTTCAGCATTATAAAGAGCATCTTCATCAAAACTATCATTTTCTTGCCTATCAACATTAACTTGCTCCAAAAGACTCATAAGAGATTCAGGTAAAAATAATAAAAGACCATCTGTTTCTTTTTTATCATCTATCTGCTCAGCTTTCTTTTTCATCTTCAAAGTTTCACTATCATTTTGCTTTTCATGTTCTCTCTGTGGTTCATCATCATCTAAATCAAGTAATTTATTCTTATTTGATAAGCTAGGATAAATCCATAAAGGATTTGAATCCTGATGATTTAACAATTCTAAAGAATTTTTATATAAAAAAACTTTTGCATAATCATAAAACTCATTAAAACCAGAATATTTTTCTATAAGGATATTAAGTGTTTTCATATTTTCTTCTATGATATTTTTACTGTTAATCTTGATTTTGCTTAACATTGCAATAAGCCAATAATAATGCATCTCATTGTATTTTTTAATAGGAAAATATCCTAAAGAAGCGGGCAAATAAATGCCCTTATCATCTTGCCAAGAAAGGAAAAAAGTTTCACCTGTTCCTGAAATCTTTTCAAGCAAACTTCGTGAAGTTTTAATGAATCTTTTGTCAGTAATATGAAGTTCTTTTGCTTTATCACCTCCTAAAAGGTGATAAAATATTTTTAAGGCTCTAGCTTTGTCAGAAAAAAATACCTGCTCTTTTTCATAGACGAAAGATACTTTTTTTGTTAAATATTTAGCCCATAACTTCCCAACTTTTTCATCCATTTCAATTGCCTACCTTTACCTCTTTAACAAAGAAACTGTAAAGATATGTCAATAACCCAACAAAAACCATTAGTCCAAATAATAAACGAATCATATAAACTACTGATAGTTTTGCTTGTGTATCCATAAAACTAAGAGCATTAGCCGAATCAGGAATTCTTTGTAACTCTATTTGTATTATACCAGCAACAGTTAGAGCTAAAGTAAGTCCTATCATACCTATAACCATCAACCAGAAACTTGTCAATTCTACCTTTTGTGCTCTAGGTCCATTACCATGTGGACGATTTCTAAGAATTGGCATGGCATAAGATATCAGAGTAAAACATATCATAACATATGCACCAAAAAATGATAAATGTCCATGTGCTGCTGTTAACTGCGTACCATGTGTATAAAAATTTACAGGTGCAAGTGTGTGTAAAAAGCCCCAAACTCCAGCTCCTAAAAATCCTACTACAGCTGTACCTTTTGCCCAAGTTACTGCTATTTTATTATTATGTTGTATACGACGATTTTTTACCATACTATAAGCAAAAAGAATCATTAGAAAAAAAGGAATTGGTTCAGCAGCAGAAGCAATAGAACCTATCCATAGCCAATATCCAGGAGTTCCAATATAAAAAAAGTGATGTCCTGTCCCTGCTAATCCAGAAATCAAGGTCATTGCAATAATCAGGTATAACCATTTATCTATATGTTCTCGGTCAACACCTGTTGTTTTAATTAATACAAATGCTAAAAGAGCACCCATAATAAGTTCCCAAGTACCTTCAACCCATAAATGAACAACAAACCACCAGAAAAATTTGTCCATAACAAGATTATCTGGAACATAAAATGCAAATAGAAAGAAAAATGCTAAGCCAAATAAACCAGTTAACAAAACAATCGAGATAGTTGTTCTTCGGCCTTTTATTACAGTCATAGTTACATTTAAAATATAAGATAAAACAACAAAAACAATACCTATTTTAGTAATAGTAGGTTGTTCTAAAAACTCACGACCCATCGTTGGCCATAAATCATCAAATGTGATTTGAGCTAAAGTTGCATATGGTACAAATAAATACCCCAATATAGTTAATACACCTGCAGCTGCAAATACCCAAAATGTAATTTTGGCTAATAATGGACTCCACAACTCCCTTTCACTTTCCTCTGGAATAAGGTAATAAGTAGCACCCATAAATCCAAATAATAAAAGAACAATAAGCAAATTAACATGTACCATACGAAGTACATTAAATGGAATAGCGGGAAATAAAAAATCGCCATATAGGTATTGTATTCCCATGCTAATACCAAAAAGAATTTCTCCTGCAAGAAGAATTAGTGCAAAAATAAAATATGGCTTTGCGACCATTTGTGATGAATATTTCATACGGTTTCCTTATCCTTGAATATTTGGTGGCCACTCTTGAGTATTAACTTTTGATGTCCAAATTAAAAAATCTGCAAGACTATTTATTTGTTCTGGCGTTAAATTAAACTGTGGCATTTTTCTTCTATTAGGAATATCTAATGGTTGAGCAGCCATCCATCCTGATAAATATGTTTTAAATGCTTTTTCATTACTTTCACCCAATCGTTTAAATGCATTACCTAGCTCAGGAGCATAATAAGCACCCTCACCTAATATAGTATGACATCCTACACAATTGTTATTTTCCCATACTTTTTTACCAAGAGCAACAGACTTTGTAATTTCTTCATCATGACTTAGTTCTGGAATTTTATTAACAGTATCAAAGGTAAGTCCTGCAAATACCAAAATCGCAAAAAGACCTCCACCAAAGTAGATGTTTTTGGCCATATTTTTAGTAATACGCTCACTCATTTTAACTCCTTATTTATATTCTACCTTTAAGTAGTAATTGAAATAGTATCAAATTTTCTTTAATTCTACCTTTAAGTAGTAATTAAAAGTATCTTGAATATAATTAAATTAATATATCAAAGGATTCATATGCAATTACACAATACATCACAATATGCTGTTAGAATTTTAAGTTACATTACAAATCAAAAGAATGAAACTCTCCTTAGCGCAAAAGACTTATCAGAGAAGTTATCAATTCCATATAAATTTTTAACTAAAATTATGGGAGAACTTGTACGGACTGGTTTAATTAAATCAATTAGAGGAAGAGAAGGTGGATACGAACTAAATAAAGCTGCTTCAAAAATTACAATTTCGGATATTTTAGATATATTTAATGATTCACTCAATGAAGAACGATGTATCTTAGGTATAGGTTATTGTGATTGCTCAAATAAATGTGTCTTACATGATCAATGGATTGAGCCAAAAAATTTAATACAAAAGATGTTTAAAGAAACTACTTTAGACAATCTTACAAATGAAGAAGGTAAGATATAAAAAATAATTATTGAGTAAAAAATTACTTAATTTATTTTAATAAGCCAGTTTAAATTGAACTTCTTATTTTAAAGGTTGATTTAGAGTATACGCAATATTATACTTATAAAGCTACATAAAAGCACACTTATTAAATATTAGAAAGACACATACAAACTTATGTATTATGTACTTTTTATTAATAAAACAAAAGAATAATCAACTCATTTTAAATAATTTCATTCGTCTTCTTTAGCAAATTTTTCATATAAGAAACTAAGTATCGCTTCTCTACATCTTATATATTCAGGATCTTTTTGAAGTTCAACTCTATTTCTTGGATGTGGTAAGTTTACTTCTAAAACTTCTCCAATAGTTGCACTAGGTCCATTTGTCATCATTACAACCCTATCACTTAATAAAACAGCTTCATCAATATCATGGGTTATAACTATTACTGTGTTTTTCACACTTTGTTGTATTCGCATTAAGTGTTCTTGTAAATTTGCTCTTGTTAGAGAATCTAGTGCTCCAAAAGGTTCATCCATAAGTAATACTTCAGGTCTTATTGATAAAGCCCTTGCAATCCCTACTCTTTGTTTCATACCACCTGATATTTCACCTGGAAACTTATCTCTAGCAGCGGTTAAATTAACCATATCGACAAACATATCAACTCTTTGTTCAAGTTCTATTTTATTAAGTTCTGGCATCACTTTTTTAACTGCTAATTCAATATTTTGAAATACTGTAAGCCAAGGTAATAGTGAGTGATTTTGAAAAACAACAGCTCTTTCTGGACCTGGTCCATTTACTTCTTTATTATTTAAAAACACCCCACCTGAACTAACCGTATCAAGTCCTGCAATCATATTTAATAATGTACTCTTACCACAACCACTATGTCCAATTATTGCTACTATTTCATCTTTTTTTATTTGTAAATTTACATCTTTTACTGCAACATATTCTTTACCATTTGGTAAAGGGAAAACTTTATCTACAAACTCTAAACTCAAAAACTTCTTTTCCATAATTAAACTCTCTTTCTATAATCAAAAAAATCTGCAATTTTTCCCATAATAACATCTAGCATAAATCCAACTAAGCCCACAATAATAATCCCTATAATAATATTAAAATAGTTTAGATTGTTATACTCATCCCAAATCCAAAATCCAATCCCAATACCACCTGTTAACATCTCTGCTGCAACAATTACAAGCCAAGCAATACCAAGACTAAGTCTCATACCTGTAAAAATATATGGAACTGCAACTGGTAAAATTATCTTTCTTATTTTTTCTAAGGGAGTAAACTGTAGAACCTTTGCCACATTCATATAATCTTCACTTACACTTTTAACACCAAGTGAAGTATTTATAATAATTGGCCAAATTGAAGTTACAAAAATAGTTGAAATTGCGGTTGCATTTATATCTTGAAATACAAAAAGTAAAAGCGGTAACCATGCCAAAGGAGATACTGGTTTAAAAATTTGAATAAATGGTTCAAATGCAATTTGAAAGTTTTTACTCATGCCAATAGCTAAACCAACAGGAACACCTACAATAATTGCTAGAATAAATCCAGAAAAAACCCTTTCAAGTGAATTCATTACTTGCCAAAAGATACCTTTATCATCTTGATTTGTAATATAAAAAGGGTCTGATAATACTCCTATTACTTCATCACCATTGCTATCTGTTCCACCAAATGCATGTACAAAAGTATCTGTTGGTGTTGGAAAATTGTGAACATTTTGTGCAATAGTTGACCATATAGCTACTATTATAAAAAATACAATAGCTGGCAGAACTATTTTTTTTAAATTATTTGTATTCATACTTTACCTTTGATTTTTTGCTTTAAGAGATTACTCATACTAATACTTGAATATGCCTACTTTAAATATTAATATCAATAATTATTAAAAGAGGAAAATTCCTCTTTTATTTTTTTGTTACATACTTCGGATCTGCACACCCAGCTGGTCCATAAGGACATACATATGCAGGTTGTTTTGTTTCAACTGTCCAATTATTTGCTTTAGCCAACTCTTCTTTTGATACTAATGAGTTTTGAACTTTAAAATCATAAATATAATCAACTGCTTTATTTGGATCCCAAACTTTTCCATCTAAAAATTTATTGTATTCATCAACGCCATCTTTTTTCCAAGGACTTGGAGGCAATGTATAGCCAACCTCTTTTGCAACAACTGCAAATAAATCAGGTCTATAAACTTTTTCTATCACTTCTTTCATATTTACAGCATGGTCAAGTTGTCCCCATCTGTACATTTGAGTAATAAACCACATTCCATGTGAATAAAACGGATAAGCTGCATAATCATTTGCAAATACATTAAACATAGGATTTTTACTATCAACACCTTTATTATAAAGGAAAGTTCCACTCATTGATTTTCGTAAAACACTAACTGGTGCTTTAACATAATTATTTTGTGCTAAATATTTTATAGCTTCTTCTCTATGTTCCCAAGATTCATCTAACCACATTTGAGCTTTTAAAACAGCTCTCATAACTGCTTTTGTTGTTTCTGGATTTTTCTTTACAAAATCTGCTCTTGATTGTAAAACTTTTTCTGGATTGTTATTCCAAATATCATAATTTGTTACAAGGGCACTTCCTGCACCTTTTAATACAATTCTTGAATTCCAAGGTTCACCAACACAATAACCTTCAATATTTCCAGCAATCAAATTTGAAGGCATCGTTGGAGGTGGAAAAGGTTTGATTGTACAATCTTCATCTGGCTTAATACCACTTGCTGCCATCCAATATCTTAATTCATAGTTGTGAGTTGAAACAGGATGTACCATACCAAAAGTAAGAGGTTTATAGTTTGCTCCCTCAGCTTTGTGCTTAGCATCAATGTACTTTTTTAAACTCTCAGCACTTACTGGTCTTTTTGTTTTATCCAAACCATATTTTTCCATCTCTTTTATAATGTTATTACCATAAGTAATTGCATTACCATTTAAATCAAGTGATAAAAGGGCTACAAGGTTTGCATTTCCATTTATTCCAAGAGTTGCTGCAATTGGCATACCAGCAAGTGCATGAGAAAAATCATATTCGCCACTAATTACTTTTTGTTGAATTCCAGGCCATCCACCTCCCTCTTTTACAACATGTACATCTAAACCTTCTGCTTTAAAAAAACCTTTTTCTTTAGCAATTACTAGTGGAGCACAATCAGTTAAAGCGATAAACCCTATTTTTAATTTAGTTTTTTCTGGTGTAGCCATTAAAGTTGATGCTACAACTGAAAGACCAAGACCTATTTTTAACACTTGTTTCAACATGAGATTTCCTTAATTTTATTTATTTCAAATAATGATGGATAAATTATATACTATTTTTTAATGTAAAATTTAACTTAATTGTATATTTTATATACAATTATTCTTAATTTTTAATGAATTTTTTTTATATAATAACACTATATATAATAAAAAAGGCAAATTATGATTAAGTCTGTATGTGGCTATTGTGGTGTTGGTTGTGGAATAGAATTTGATACTTCTAAACTTATTGGAGACATATCATATCCTACAAATGAAGGATTATTATGTGCAAAAGGAGCATCAGAACTTCATACAATTGAAACATCATCAAGATTATTAAGACCACAGATAAAACAAGATGGTAAATTTAATACAATAGATTGGGATACTTCAATTAAATATATAAGTTCTAAAATAAAAAAAAGTGAGCCAGAAAGAGTTGTCTTTTATTTATCTGGGCAACTTTTAACAGAAGATTATTATATTGCTAATAAATTAGCAAAAGGTTTTATAAATACAAATAATGTAGACACAAATAGTAGAACCTGTATGGCAAGTGCCGTAGTAGCTCACAAGAAAGCTTTTGGAGTTGATTATGTTCCAGTTAGAATGAAAGATATAAAAAAAGCAAATTTATTAATTCTAGTAGGTTCAAATGCAGCAGAAGCCCATGTAGTCTTTTTTAATAAAATAAAAAAAGAGTTAAAAAGAGGATTAAAACTTGTTGTAATAGACCCAAGAATTACACCCACAACAAAAGCCGCCCATTTACATCTACAAATAAATGTAGGAAGTGACATCGACTTTTTCAATCTTGTTTGTCAAAGATTAATTACTGATGAAAAAATAGATACCAACTATATAGAAAAATACACAAATAATTTTGAAACATATAAAAATAAGCTTTCAAGAGAAGCAAAAACTAAAATGCTAAAAAGAACTGGTTTATCAAAAGAGCAGTTTGAAGAGTTTATTACAATGTTTTATGAAAATGAAAATATCATAAGTGCTTGGACAATGGGATTAAATCAAAGTGTTCAAGGAGTAGATAAAAATTTAAGCCTCATTAATATGCACTTAATCACAGGGAAATTAAACAAAGAAGGAAATGGACCTTTTTCACTAACAGGTCAACCAAATGCCATGGGAGGAAGAGAAGTAGGAGGATTGGCTACAACGCTAGCTGTTCATTTGGATTTTGAAGCTGAATCAATAAAAAAAGTAGAAGAATTTTGGAAAACATCTGGAATAAAAAATAAAAGAGGACTAACCTCTTGTGAAATAGTTGATGAAGCTTTAAAAGGAAATGTAGAAGTTTTAATTATCTCACATACAGATCCTATATATCATCTTCCAAATAGAGCAAAAGTTGAAAAAGCTTTTAGAAATATTCCTCTTATAGTTGAAATTAACGCCTATGAAAATTCAGAAACATCTGAGTTTTCACATATAAGATTACCAGCTTCTCCTTGGGGAGAAAAAGATGGAACGCAAACAAATATGGATAGAACAATAACCAAACAAAAAAAAGTAACAAGAACCTCTATTGATTGTAAACCTGATTGGGAAGTTTTTAAACTTATTGCTTGGGAGTTAGGATTTAAAAAATCATTTGACTATTCCACTGTTGAAGATATATTTAATGAATTTAAAGAGATGACAAAAATAAGTAAAAAAAGACACCTTGATATGCATAATATGAAAGGAGAAACTTTTATTTGGGGAGAAAAGCTTTTTAAAGATAATAAATTTTTAACACAAAATGAAAAAGCTAATTTACATTTTGTAAAAAATGAGAATCTATCAGAAAAAACCTCAAAAGAGTTTCCCTTTATTTTACTAACTGGAAGAACTAGAGATCAATGGCATAGTGGTACAAAAACAGCTCTACTTGATAACCTTAAAAAATTCAAAGCCTTAGAATATGTAGAAATACACCCAAATGATGCAAAAAATTTGGAGATAGAAGATGGAGATATGGTTGATGTAACTTCAGTAAGAGGTGAAATTACCTTAGAAGCAAAAATTACCCCTGATGTAAAAGAAAAGACTGTTTTTATACCAGTAAGTGTAAGAAAGATAAATTATCTGACACTTGATTTAGTAGATAAAGAGTCTTTTGAACCAGATTATAATCATAGTGCAGTTAGAGTTAAAAGTATAACAAGGTTATAAGTATTTTTAAATATAAAGGTCTTAATGAGTGATTAAATGTAAAGATTTCATTTCATTCTATATCCAACCCCAGAAACATTTGAAATATACTCTTGCCCTATTTTTTTTCTCAAATCCCTAACCACACTTCTAATAGCAGACAAACTCATAGATTCGCTACCCCAAACTTGATACTCTATCTCTTCATAAGAGATAGTTTTATTTAAGTCTTTACATAAAAGTTTTAAAAGCATATTCTCTTTTTTATTTAAATGAATAGACTTTTCATCTAGAATTATTTCACTTTTATCAATATCTATAGAGAGATTTTCAGACAATTTTATAATTTGGGGCATTACATTGTCAAGTTTTTCTAAAAAGGCTTTAAACGTATCAAATAAATCATCTTCTATCACTGGTTTAACTATATACCTATCTACTCCATTATGTATGGCATTTATAAGTAGATCTGTATCAGTATGGGCAGATACAATTATTGTAAAAGAAGTTGATTTACGATTTTTAAGCTCTGTAATTAATTCAAAACCACCCATATTAGGCATTTTTAAATCTGTCATTACTATATCTGGGAGATAGTTTTCATATTTCTCAATTCCATCATATCCATCATTTGCTATATAAACTTCTTTAAAAAAGAATTTTAACATTGATGCAATATTCTCTCTTATAACTTTTTCATCTTCCACTAGAAGAATTGTCTTACTTTTTAATCTTGAAATTATATCAGTCATACTTCTTCCTCTTTTTTAGGTATAGAAATTGTAAACTCTGCACCTACTTCATTGTTTTTAACTATCAATAAGCCATTCATATGTTTTTGTATTATCTCTTTAGATATATATAATCCTATTCCTGTACCTCTTGACTCTTTAGTAGTAAAATATGGCTCAAAAATTTTATTGATAATTTTTTCTTCTATCCCTCCTGCATTATCTGTGATTTTACAATATATATTTTCTTCATCTTTTAAAATATGTACTTCTATTTTTGGTTTATCAGTATTTCGTTCTATTAAAACATCTTTTGCATTTGAAATAATATTTAATACCACTTGAGAAAATTCACTAGGATAACCAAAAACTATTATCTCTTTATTTGAAAATATCTGGAAATTTATATTATTATTTTGAAGGGTATCTTTTAATATTTTATATGTTTTTCTAACTTCTAAATCCAAATCAAATAATTCTTTTTCTTTATTTGGTTTAAAAAAGTTCCTAAAATCATCAATTGTTTGAGACATATATCCTAACTGTTCATTTGCTTCTTTCATTCTGTCATCTATAAACTTTTTATTCATTCCTTCTGCTATTGCAGTCCATTTTATATTCATCATAATTGCACTTACCGCACTTATTGGTTGTCTCCATTGATGGGCAATATTTCCAATCATCTCTCCAAGTGCTGCCATTTTTGATTGTTGGATTAAGAGATTCTCTTTTTCCCTTTGTTTTTTTACTTCTTCTTGTACTTTTTTGTGTAAAGTTTTATTAAAATCATCTAACTCATTTACTTTTGTTTCTAAAGATTCATTTAGTTTTGAGATTTTTTGTTCATCTCTTCTTTTCATAGTTTCATGAATAATTAGAGTAATTACACCTCCAATAGCAGCAATAATCAGAAAAATAATAGTTAATTTTTTTTCTTTATTAATCTCTTTTAATTGTTCAAACTCATTTGATACATCAAAAGTAACACTAATACCACCTCTTATATCTCCAACTTTGTAGCCTTGTTTCGCATGGCATTTTAAACAATCTTTTTCAATCTTTAAGGCTCCCATAAATTTAAATTTATTATCTTTTATATCCCAATAACTTTGTTTATTTGGATTTTTTTCAAAATAATCGAGTAATATTTTTTCATACTCATCTGGAGCATTATTTTTATTAATAAGTTTATTACTTGTAATTTTTAATTTAAATCCATCCCTTTGACTAGCAATATCAGAAATTTGTCTTGTCATAAAAGCTGGATTTATCCAGACCATTGTTTCATCATTTTTTGACTTTATGAAATTTGGATTTAAATATGGATTTGGTTTTAAGTCTTCTGATTTTACATATACTCCATTATATTGAGCGTTCCAGTGTCTCACATCAACTATTAAGTTAAATATTGTTTGAGCTTTATTTCTCAAATTATCAATTAAAGATTTTTCTTGTAATTGATATGAATTTTTAATTGTAATACCAATTAAAAAAAATAGTGACAATAAAAAGAATACAAATAGATAAATAATAGATTTTTTGATAATAATCCTTTTTTACTATTATAAACACTAATGTATTATCTATTTTTATTTTTATGTATAAAATATATACAGAAAAATTTATTTTTCCCATTTTTTTCCTCACTTTATTTGTTTTAATTCCTTATCTTAAAAATACAAATATAAAAAGGAGTATTTATGGCTTATTTAGAACCATCTGAATTTGTTACTAAAATGGTTGACTCAGGAGAGTCAAAAATATACATGTCTACAAAAGACACTTTAATTAGAGGATATATGGCTGGAGCAATTCTTGCTCTTGCTGCAATATTTGCAATAACAGTTGCTATGAAATCTGGTTCTCCAATATTAGGAGCATGTTTATTCCCAGTTGGATTTATTATGCTTTATTTGATGAAGTTTGATCTTTTAACAGGTGTATTTATGTTAGTTCCTTTGGCTCTTTTAGATAAAAGACCAGGTGTTACAGTAAAACAAGTTCTTAGAAATTGGGGACTAGTTGCTCTTGGTAATTTATTAGGAGCTTTAACTGTTGCTTTTATGATGGCTTTTATTTTCACATATGGTTTTAATACTGATGGAGGACCAATAGCTAAAAAAGTAGCAGGTATTGGAGAAGCTAGAACTCTTGGATATTCTGCGTATGGACTTGAAGGTTGGATTACTGTATTTATTCGAGCTATGTTATGTAACTGGATGGTCTCAATGGGTGTTGTTGGAGCAATGATATCAACAACAGTAAGTGGTAAAGCCATAGCTATGTGGATGCCAATTATGCTTTTCTTCTTTATGGGATTTGAACATTCTATCGTAAACATGTTTTTATTTCCGTTCTCATTAATTATGGGTGGAAACTTTACAATCGCTGATTATTTATTATGGAATGAATTACCTGTTGCAGCAGGAAATTTAGTTGGTGGATTAGCTTTTACAGGACTTACACTATATGCAACACATATCAAAACTGGTGAGAAAAGAACACTAAATAATTCTTTATCTAATAATGCAGCATAAAAGAACTTTATAGGTCAAAAGCCTATAAAGTCCTTAAAAAAAAGGAATATACAATGAATAAAGTAGAAATGACAGAAGAAATAATTTTGGCTAAAAAAAGTCTTGATATCTCATGGGAAGAAATAGCCGCAAAAGTAGGTTTAGCTCCTGTGTTTCTCACATCAGCCTGTCTTGGAATGAATAGTCTAAAAGAAGAATACGCAAAAAAGCTTTGTGAAGTTTTAGAGCTATCAGATGAAATTGCAATTTTATTGCAAGAGTATCCAATGAAAAACTGGGATAAAACAATTCCCAATGATCCTGTAATTTATAGATTTTATGAGATAGTTGGTGTTTATGGTGAAACTATAAAAGAAATTATTGGGGAAAAATTTGGTGATGGTATTATGAGTGCCATTGATTTTTCAATGGATATAGATAAAGAAAAAAACCCAGCTGGTGACAGAGTAAAAATTACAATGAATGGTAAATTCTTACCTTATAAATCATGGTAAAACTCTAAATATTTTATTAGGAAAAATATGAATAATCAACTAAAAGTATCTATTGGTCAATACTCAATTAAAGGTATCAAAGATATCAACCAAGACTTTTATGATATTTATATTCCTAGTGAACCTCTACTTACAAGTAAAGGAATAGCAATCGCTATTGCAGATGGAATAAGTAGTAGTAAAGTAAGCCAAGAAGCTAGTAAATTATCTGTTATTTCTTTCTTACAAGATTATTACTCAACTTCTGAATCTTGGAGTGTTAAGAATTCTGCAAATAAAGTTTTAAAAGCCACAAATTCTTGGCTTTATTCTCAAAATAGGCAAAGTAAATATCACCTTGACAAAGACAAAGGATTTGTATGCACTTTTAGTGCTTTGATTATAAAATCAAATACGGCACATATTTTTCATGTGGGAGATACAAGAGTATATAAACTAAAAAATAATAATCTAGAACAACTTACAACTGATCATAGAACTTGGATTTCAAATGAAAAAAGTTATCTTAGTCGTGCTTTAGGTATTGATTCTCAACTTACCATTGATTATGAAACAACAGAAATTGAAAAAGATGATATTTTTTTACTTATGACAGATGGTGTTTATGAATTTATTGATGTGGAGTTTATTAATAAAAGTTTAAAAAATTGTGATGATTATAATGAAGTAGCAAAAGTTATTGTTCAAAAAGCCTTAAAAAATCACAGTGATGATAATTTAACTATTCAAATAATTAAAATAGATTCTTTAGCAAATAAAGACTCAAATGAGATTCATCAACAAATTTTAAACAAAGCAATACCTCCTATTTTAGAAGCAAGAAAAGAATTTGAAGGTTACTTCATTATACGAGAATTAAGTGCTACAAGTAGAAGTCATGTCTATTTAGCAAAAGATAATGATAACAATCAAATAGTTGTAATAAAAACTCCCTCAATAGACTTGCAAGATGACAAAGCTTATTTAGAGCGTTTTTTAATGGAAGAGTGGATTGCAAAAAGAGTTAATAATCCCTATGTTGCAAAGGCTTATAATTCAAATAGAAAACAAAATTATATTTATACTATTTTTGAATATATTGATGCTATTACCTTAAGCCAATGGATGATTGATAACCCAAAACCTAAAATTGAAGTTGTGAGAAATATCCTTGAACAAATAGCAAGAGGTCTTATGGCATTTCATAGATTAGAGATGATTCACCAAGATATAAGACCTGAAAATATTATGATAGATAAAACTGGTTCAATAAAAATCATAGATTTTGGCTCTACAAGAATTGAAGGTATTTTAGAAATAAATACTTTTATGCAGCAAGAAAAGTTACTTGGAACTGCTTTATATTCTGCACCTGAGTATTTCTTAGGAGAAGAAGGAAGCGTAAAATCTGATATTTTTTCTCTTGGTACAATAACATATCAGATGTTATCAAACAAACTTCCATATGGAGTTCAAGTTGCACGTGCAAATACAAAAAGTGCTCAAAACAAACTTAAATATACAACTTTATATCCAGAATTTCCACTGTGGATTGATGGAGCAATAAGAAAAGCTTTAAATATAAATCCAAATGAAAGATATTCTGAGTTAAGTGAGTTTTTATTTGATTTAAAACAACCAAATAAGAAGTTTTTGAATAAAAAACTTCCACCTTTAATAGAAAAAAGCCCAATAGTTTTTTGGCAAAGTATTAGTTTGATTTTATTTTTAATCATACTTTTATTAATAAATACTTTAATTAAAATTTAAGCTTTAAGATAAGTATTTTAAAGTCTAATAGTCTTATTTTGAGCTAATTTAATCTTAATTTAAGAAAATTGTATAAAATATATACAACTATAATGATAAAAAATATACAATTTTGGGAATAATTATACAATAAGATACAAGGGAATAATATGAAAGAGAAATTAGTAGTAATTGGAAACGGAATGAGTGGTTTAAGAACCATAGAAGATTTATTAGAATTAGAAAAAAACAAATATGATATTACAATTTATGGAGAAGAACCCTATGTAAACTATAATAGAATTATGCTTTCATATTTACTCAGTGGTGAAAAAAGTTTTGAAGATACAATTATCAATCATGAAACTTGGTATGAACAAAATAATATAATTCTTAATAAAGGCGATAAAGTAATATCTATAGATAAAAACTCTAAAACTATCACTAGCCAAAATGGAAAAATAGAATCTTATGACAAACTTCTTATAGCAACTGGTTCAAAACCTTTTATCCCTAATACTTTTGGAAGTAATTTAAAAAATGTTATTGCTTTTAGAACTAAAGAAGATAGTGATACTATTTTAAGATTAATAGATAAAGAAAAAACCGCTGTAGTTGTAGGAGGTGGTCTTCTTGGTCTTGAAGCTGCTTATGGAATAGCTATGCATGGTATTAAAACTATTTTAGTTCATAGAAATGCTTCAATTTTATCTCAACAATTAGACTCAACAGGAGGGAAACTTCTTCAACAAAATCTTGAAAAATATGGAATAGAATTCAAACTAAACACTACTGTTTCTGAAATCTATGGAGATGAAGTAGTTGAAAAAGTAAATTTTTCTGATGGAACTTTAGTGGATTCTAATATTGTAGTTTTTGCTACAGGAATCATTCCTAATACTTCACTTGCCAAAGAAGCAGAACTTGAATGTAATAAAGGGATTGTTGTAAATGATTATTTAAAAACAAGTGATGATTCTATTTATGCAATTGGAGAGTGTGTTGAACATAGTGGAAATACATACGGTTTAGTGGCACCGTTATATGAACAAGCAAAAGTTTTGGCAAAAGTTTTAGCTACAAAACAAACAGTTGGTTACTCTGGTTCAACTTTATCAACTAGACTTAAAATTTCAGGAGTTGATTTATTTAGTGCTGGTGATTATTTAGGAGATGAGACTACAGAAAATCTTATCTTGCTGGATGAAAAAGTTGGTATTTATAAAAAACTAGTGATTTACAATAATAAAATTATTGGGATGGTTTTATATGGAGAAACAGCAGATGCTTCATGGTATTTAAAACTCTTAAAAGAAGAGACTGATATTTCTGACTTACGAACAAAAATTCTTTTTGGTAAATCAGCACTTGGAGATAGTGGACATGGAGGAAATGATATAAACTCTATAAGTGATGATGAAGAGATATGTGGATGTAATGGTGTTTGTAAAGGTGATATTGTTTCTGCTATAAAAGAAAAAGACTTAAAATCACTAAGTGATGTAAAATCATGCACAAAAGCTGGAGCTTCATGTGGTTCTTGCCTTGGACTTGTTGAACAAATTTTAGTAAATACTTTAGGTGATGAATACAAAAATATAGAAGAGGGAATCTGTGCTTGTACAACATTAGGTCACAAAGAGATTAAAAGTACAATTGATAATGGTGAGTTTAAAACTGTATATGATGTATTTAAAAAACTTGATTGGAAAACCCAAGATGGTTGTGTTAAATGTAGACCAGCTATAAATTACTATTTATTAGTTAAATATAATGATGACAAATATAAAAATGATAAACGAAGTGCTTTAGTAAATGACAGAGTTTTAGCAAACATCCAAAAAGATGGTACTTATTCAGTAGTTCCTAGAATTTGGGGAGGATTAACTTCTCCTCAAGAGTTAAAAGATATAGCTGATATTGCAGTTAAATATGATGTTCCAACTGTAAAATTCACCGGTGGACAGAGACTTGATATGTTAGGAGTCAAAAAAGAACAGCTTGAACCCATGTGGAAGGATTTAAATGATTGTGGATTTGTATCTGGACAAGCTTATGCAAAAGGTCTTCGAACTGTAAAAACCTGTGTTGGCAATACTTGGTGTAGATTTGGAACCCAGGATTCTATGGGAATGGGTGTAATTATAGAAAAGCTTACGTGGGGATCTTGGACTCCACATAAATTTAAAATAGCAGTTTCAGGATGTCCTAGAAATTGCGCAGAAGCTACAATAAAAGATTTAGGTGTAATTGGTGTTGATTCTGGTTGGGAAATACATATTGCTGGAAATGGTGGTATAAAAGTTAGAGTAACTGACCTTTTATGCAAAGTTGAAACAGATGAAGAGTTACTTGAATATGTAAAAGCCTTTATGCAATTTTATAGAGAGGATGCTTATTATTTAGAAAGAACTGCCCATTGGGTTGAAAGGGTTGGATTACAATATGTAAAAGATGTAATGCTTGATAAACAAAAAGTTAATTTCTATGCAAAAAGATTTGAAGAGTCACAAAAACATGCACAAATTGACCCTTGGGCAAAAGCTATTGAAGAGGGATTTACAAAAGAGTTTTCTCCCATTGTATTAAATCCTGAAGAATCTCACAGTTTTGAAGCAAAGGAAATATAATATGAAAACATGGATACAAGCGCTAAAAATAGATGAAGTACCAATTATGGGTTCAAGAGTTTTATACTATAAAGAAGAAGAAATAGCAATTTTTAAAACAAAAAATGGTGAAATTCATGCCATTAATAACATATGTCCACATAAAAAAGGGAAATTGAGTGAGGGATTGGTTCATGAAAGTATGGTAACTTGTCCTTTACATAATTGGGATATCAATTTGAAAAATGGAGAGGTAAAAAGCGAAGATTGTAATTGTTCTACAATTTATGAGACCCAATTAAAGGATGATCTAATTTATATAAAAATATAAATATCCTTTTTTAATATTTAATTAATAAGAATCTATAAAAAGACAAAATAAAGTACTCCATATAAATGATAAAATAGATTTTAGATGATTTTTAAAAGTGGTACCAGAAAATACTTATTGAAATAAAAAAACACATAAATAGTTAAGAGTAATAAATGATATAAATAAAAGAGTTACAAAATTTTATGGAATAAGTAATTAGAAAATAAATGATTTATGCAATGAATTAATAATTTATTTTTCTTAAAGTATCTTAATTTTTAATAATAAAATCAATTGAACACATTATAATATTTACGCGATAAAAACAAGAAATTGAAAAATAAATAAGAACTAAACAATAATAAAAATAATCAATCCTAACATCTAACATATACAAGCATATAAAAGCTGCAATCGTAAGAAAACAAGTTATATAAGCAGTAATATATAAATTCTTACAAATTAAATTATATTTATAGATTTTATTATCTATTAATTGGTTATTGTTAAAACCATTATTTTTATCTATAATTTGAAGATTTTTTAAAAGAGTAAAATCCTTTATTACTTTTTCATTCTTATACTTCGCTATTATATGAATAAACACTACTAACAAAGATGTTATAGATATAGCAATTATCTCATCAAAAGTAAATTCAAACATGATAATCCTTTATGTAATTATTTTAAAATAAAAAAGGTTAAGTCCAATAGAACTTAACCTTTATAATATAGTTGAAATCAATACAACTTATTTCATAAATACAATTTTTTTGACTTTTCCATCTTCATCATATTTACCATTAGTTTTTAAGTATTTAATTACTTCAGTAGCATCATATACTAATACATCATGTGGTCTTTCACTAAATACTTTAATAGTCATAATACCATTATTATTTCTAGGAATTAATCCACATTTATTTGTTTGGAAAGTTAATACATCTCCCATTGTTATTTCACATTTTTTGAAATACTCTTCTGGAGTATTAATTAATACTCCATTTAAATTTGACATTGCAGCAGGAGATAAAATAGCAAAGTATTTTTTATCTTTTAACAGCGTTGTTTCTGCAGCAGCTTGAATTGTTGCAGCTAAAACATTATTATGTGATTTATGTCTAAATCCATATGCACTTAACTTTGAAATACCATCAATCAAATATATATCTTCTACATTCGAGTTTATTATAGTTTCACAAGCACTTTTATCAATATACTTATTTTTCATACAATATTCATTTGTATTTGGTATAGATATACCATTACTATGTGCACTACCACAACCTGTTAACATAAAAATAGCAAATATCGGTAATATTGCTATTAAACTTAATTTAAAACTTTTCATTCTTTTCCTTAAAATAAATTTGATATTTCTGTTGATGCTTTTGAACTTAAAATTGGAAGAGCTTCATTAAGCTTTAGATTCATCCTAACAGCTTCTATAAATACTCTTGTTAAATACTTATTGTAATTAGTATTATCTATTTTGGCATCTTTAATTTTATAATCTCTAATTTCCACATCAATTACAGCACGAAAGATATCATCTTCCATAGCAGAACCAATAATTCCTCCACCTAGAGCAGCAAGAGCGCCAACAATTAAAGAACTACTTCCACTTCCTCCACCAATAGCAGTTGAACCACCTGCTAATACTCCAGAAGAGACAGCACTCTTAATCGCATTTGCTTCCTTTAGATTATTTGCAAATAATACATTTACAAACAAACCATAAGAAGCATCTTTTGAGCTAGTAACTAAGGTATAGCCTTTAGCTTGTAATTTTGTTTTTAGATCATCATAAAGCTTTAGATTTTCTCCTCCACTTCCAGCTGTATTTGAAACTTGAACATATATATTTCTATTTTGTTTTTTACTTTTATCTAAAGTAATAGTTCTAGTTAATTTTGCTCTTGTTTGTAATTGTGTAGTTCCACAACCTGTAAGTATTATTGCACTTAACATAAAAAGTACAAAACTTTTATTTAATTTTTTCATTTATTATTCCAATGTATAAATTCAAGATTTAATTACTTTTTTGTATTTTTGGTATTTTTTGTTTTCTACCAATAAGAAAATATAGTAAAACACCTACAAGGGGCAATATAAAATAAATAATCAGCCAAATTAATTTATTGTTACCTGTAAATTCATTCTTTAATATATCAATTAGTGCATATATATAATAAACAAATATAATCAATGGTACAAAGAATGTCAATATGCTTGAAATAATATTTCCTACTTCCATCTTTTCTCCTAATTTAAATTATTTTTATTTTACAAAATTAAATATTAATAACAAATTATACATATATGTATTATTGGATATTTCACAATTCATATAAAATCTTTTAATAATTATACATATATGTAAAGGCTCTAATTGCTTAATTTTTCAGAAGATGAAATATTAGAATTTCAAGATTTAATCTCAAATAATATAAGACAACTAAGAATTGAAAGAAATATGACTCAACTTGATTTATCAATTGAGTTAGGTTTAAAAAACTCTAGTTATATATCTCATGTGGAAAATCCAAAGATTAAGACACATCATTATTCTATTGTTCATTTATACAAATTAAGTAAAATATTTGACATTGATATTGAAGAGTTTTTTAAACAAAAATAACGCTAAATCTTTAGATAGTTATCAAAACAACTTACGCAAAATATTTTGTACTTTTTTTACATCTTTATACTTATTTAAATAAAACAAACCTAAACCTAATACAATTTGAAACAAAGCAGTATAAATAACTTCACTAGTAGTAGAGAGTATAATTAAATAATCCCAGGAAAAATAAAAAGAAATACAACTATTAAATTTAACATATAAATAACCTGCATTTAAATTCAAATACTATATTGACATAAATATTTAGAATAGATAAAATACAAAAAAGGATACACATGGAAATGCTAGAATTTGTAAAATTATCAATCATAACTGTTATTACAATTTATACACTATACTTAACAATAAATTTAAAATCAAAGAGTAAAGAATCTTAATTTAAAATTTCAATACTCTTTAAAATCATCTACTAAAATCTGATTTACTTTATTATAAATTTCACTTGCAAATTCACTTTCAGTAGCATAAGTTGATGCAGCAAATATTTTTACATTTTCATTTCTAATTCCAAACTCATTTTCTAAAAAATCTAAAACTTTTTCTTGTTCTTTTTTCGAAAATTTATTTTCTAATTCAATTACAGTTTTTACATTTAACATATTATTTTCCTTTTAATTTTATACAACAAATGCCAAAGAATTTTTTGCTATTGTTTCAAGTAAAGATGGCTTTAAAAAATAAAAACTATTGTTAGATATAAAATTAACAATATCAATTAAAAACCAATCAACACAGACAACTCCAACTTGAAAAATAAATCTATAATGCACCTTTATATAAAATACAAATTTATAAAAAATACCTGATATAAAAATAGTTAAAAATACTGAAACTATTTTTATATCACATACATTAAAACTAATGCAATAAATAAAAAATACAACTGGAATAATTGGCTCAAGAAAAATATTTTTTATCAAAAACTTCTTACTGTTTTTATCTTCATTATTCATATTCAATCCTTTTCGTTTTTAAGTGAGAAAATATTATCATATATGATAAATAATGTCAAGTCATTTATGAATAATTTGACTTATTTTTGACAAATTCTTATTAAATATGATACAATTTATAAAATTTAATTAAAAAGAATACTTATGGAAGAAAAAGACTATACAAAAGAAGCCAAACTCCTTATCAAAAAATTAATGTTACAAGAAGATATAAATTTTATTGAGTTAACAAAAATTTTAAATGAAAAAGGATTTGATTATACGGAAGCTTCTGTGCGGCAGAAAATATCAAGGGGTCGATTTGATTTTGCTTTTGGTTTACAGATTATTGAAGTATTGGGATATAAATTAAATTTAGAAAAAGACAAATAAAAGTTATTAGTAGATTTGTTTTATTATTCAATGCTTATAAAACACTCATAAATGCTCTAAAAACAATTTTCTTTATTAAGTAAGGAAAATCATCAAAAATAATAAAACTTTTAGTATAAGATAGGTTTACGCTCTTTTAAATATATACTAAAAAAAACTATTACAAGAAAAACTATATATAAAGAAATTTTAACATTTTGATTTTTTAATTAAAACTGTATTTTTGCACTGCTATACTATGAAATAGAGCCATGTGTTTATACATAATGCTATTTTTATCTCACATTACAAGCCATGCATTTATACATGGTATTTAAATTTCATTACTTGTATACTATGAAATAGAGCCATGTATTTATACATGGAAAACTAACCGAATCATGTATTTATACATAATTCAAAAAATAAAAATAAATCATCATTTTTTAAAGAAATTTGATTATTCCTCTATAAGAGCCATGCATTTCTACATGGTATTTAAATTTCATTACTTGTATACTATGAAATAGAGCCATGTGTTTCTACATGAAAAACTGAGCGAATCATGTATTTATACATAATTTTCAGTATAAAGGCGAATCATCAATTTTGAGAGAATTTTTTCATCTTATTTCAAATATATGATTAGAATTGGCTAAAGAAAGTTTAAATGCTGAAAAATATTAAGAAGAAAATATATTAAAATAATTGATACATAATTTGTAAAAATTATTAGTGAGTGAAAATATTATTTCACTCACTAAAAGATATTTTTTATTAATAAAAATATCTTTAAATAGTTAAAACAAATCTCTGATTTCTACAACTTTATGATTTTCAAACCACTTATCAATTTCAATTTGATCATACCTAATAAACTTTCCAATTTTTGAAAAAGGGATAAGCTTTTTCATTCTCATTTTTGCTTGAGTACTTTGCTTAATTTGATATTTTAATTCAAAGTTTTTTGGACTCATCCATCTATTATTTTGAGTTTCATTATTTGTCATTATTTTCCCTCTATTATATTAAATATTTTGATTAGTTGAAAATTAATTATTGTAATTTTTTATCTGATTGGAGTATGTAAAAAATATTTTTTTTTGATATTTTTACATTCATTTGGTTAGTTTCTCATGGTAGAGATTTATCTTTAATTTTAAATAAAAATATTTTTATTTGTTATCACAAAGATAACAGTTTTTTCTTTTTAGATATTAAAAAATAATATCTTATATTTAATAATATTAGTATACTAATAATGTTTAATTTAACTCGAAGAGTTTCATATCTCTTTCATTTTTTAGAATGATATTTAATTAAGTTATTATAAAAAAATAACAACTATTTTTGATTTTACTATTATAAATTTATATAGTACTGTTTAATTCAATTTAATGGATTTTATACCTCCAAACAATTTGTCTAGAGATATTTTTTATCAAGTTATTATTAATTGATTTAATGATAACTTGTATTATTTTCAACTGATAATATGGTATATTGATTTTCCTGACTATTAACTTAAAATTGGTAGATAAGTACTATTTTTATAACATTAATCACCAAAACAATTTATAAAAGTGTTACCCAAAGTGTTACCCTAGTAAACCTTAAAGAATAAAAAATAAGAAGTTTTATAATAAAGATACCTATTTATAGTAAATGTAAGTTGGCGACCCCATCAAGATTCGAACTTGAGTTTACAGGAGGAAATCCTGTCGTCCTTGGCCACTAGACGACGGGGTCGAAGAGTGGAATTATAGTTTAGATTGTTTTTATTTATGCTTAAAAGTAAGGGAAAATTTAAGAAAAAGAGGCTGAATATGTCTTTTTTTAGTTTATATATCTGTTACGCTTGTAGATGTATCAATATATACTGTTGCATTGTCTTTTGTCCATACTTCAAATGTAGCATCACCATCTTTCATTTGATTAGTTGATTTTGTCCAACCTTTTGTATATTCTAGCACCTCTTTAGTTTCAGCTATTGCTTCATTTGCATCTATCTCATCGCTTTTATCCGTAGCATTATTTGATAGCTCATTATCCATAGAAACTTTCACTTCTGGCTCTTGTTCATCAAGAGGTACATCATCATTTTCTATTTTTGTATCCTCATTATTAGACTGTTCTAATATTTCATCTTCAACACTTCCTTCTATGCCAGTTAAAGTCAAGGCCTTAGTAGTAGGAAGAGATTCTATTTGAACATCATCTAAAAAATCATCTTCTATATAATCAAGTTCATCCTCGTATTCAATATTTTCTTCATCAATAGAGTTAATTTCTTCACTTTCATCTTCTTCAATAATATTTTCTAAACTTTCTACAATAGCTAATTCTTCACTTACTGTTCTCATATCATATTGGGAAATATCATCTTCAATTTTAGCATCATATAGTGTGTTTTCATTTTCAAGGGACTGCATTGTATCTGTATTGATTTCATCGTCTACTATGCCTGTCATCACAAAGTCAACTGTTGCTTGTGTATCTAAAGAATCTAGCTTTTCAGTCCAATAGTGATTACTATCTATTTGTGCTATCTCATTTCCTGCTATATCATTTTCTATTGCTTTAAAAAACTCTTTATTACTCACAGGTGTTCCTGCAAAGTTTGAGATACCGGCACTCCAAGTTCCATCTTCTAATATAGTTGTTGTAGCAACTTTAATTCCATCTTCATCAAATATTGACACACTATTTTTACTTTCCAATCCTTTGCCACTTATATTTATATAAGAGTACTCTTCATTTGCATCTGATATATTTGTTATTTCAAGTTTTTTAATATCTGAGGCTGTTTTATTCACAGTGATAGTTTGAATCTCTGTTCCTGAATTTCCTGCTTTGTCTGTGGCTGTTATTTTTAGATTTTGTGTCCCATTTGAAAGTTCACTTGTCCTTATTGAATAATTTCCATCCTCATCTGCTATTGTACTTCCTAAAATATTTTCATCATCATCTGTGATGGTTACAGTTGCCCCACTTTCAGTTATACCTCTTATTGTAGGTCTATTATCACTTGTTATATTAGTATATGCATTAGTGTCACTTCCATCAATAAGAGCAGAAGAAACAGCTTTATGAGCTTTTTCTGATTCTTCTATCAGGGTTAAAAGTTTATCTACTAAATCTATCTCTTCAAAATCACCTTTTTCATCTAAAAAAGATATGGCAGAAGTATCTAATTTATCCATAAGTCCATGGGTATCTGTTGAACTATTTTGCTTGATAAAAGTAATTATATCTTTCACTACTACACTATTTCTATCTGGGAAATTTATTTTTAAAGAGTCATCAATAATTTCTAAGTCTAATAATTCAGGTCGTTCAGGTACAAGTACATAGTCACCTTTTTTTATATCTATGACATCAAATAAGCTAACTTCATATATTGTACTTTCACCATTTGGACTTTTAACTGTAATACTTGTAGCCACGTAAAATCCTTTAGCTAAATTTCGCAGGGGAAATTTTCGAGAATATGATATATTTTTTATTTAGAGTAGTTTTAAATTCATCGGATTTATTTTTTAATATAGCATAGCTTTCTTCTAGTTCTTGAGTATCTCTCCATTTTGTATCAATAAAGATAATATTTTTATAATCGTAAGCAATAATATCGATATTGGTATCTTTATTATTCCACCAACTTCCAAGATTATTTGGAATGAACCCTAAGTATTTATACGGATCATTTTTTATTAAACCTAAAATATGCATTTTATAACTATTTTGTACAAGTCGTTTTGTAAAGTCTTCTTTTATATTACTAATCACACTGCTAGTATCACCCTTTTGAAGAGTTGAATAATTTGGATAGATATAACAAAACCAAAATTTAATAAAATTATCTTCAATCTCATATCTTCCAAACTTACTCTTTTTTATATCTTCATTTATAGGTACATATTTTTTGATAATCATTATGTCAATTAGTTTTTGTAAATATCTTGTGAGATAGGTTGATTTTAGGTTTAAAAAGTCTGCTATTGCTCCTATTTTACTGTTTCCTAAAGCTATTGCATAGAGTATTGAAGAGTATGTTGAGATTTCATTTAAATCTTTTTTCAAGAAGTCCATACCTTCATTGAAAAATATTCCATCATAACTTAAAAAACTCTCTTTTATATTTGATACAAAATCTTTCTTAGGGTCATATAGTTTTAAGTAGTCTGGATTTGTCCCATAAGCACTAAATATATGCATCATATCACCAGATTGAATATCAGGAACAAACTCTTTAATACTAGAGTATGGTAATTTGTCTAGTTTTATTATATTTGAAGATTTTTTATAAATATATTCGTCATCTTTATTACTAGAACAAATAGAAGATAAAATAATGACTTGGATATTTGAATAACTCAGCTCTTTATTCCAAGCCTTATAAAAAAGGCTTAAAGCATCTTTTTCTACTTTGATTAGATTTTGAAAGTCATCTAATACTAAAATAAGTTTTTCTTCAAAGTTCACTTGTGCTATTACTTTTAAAAAGGAATCAAAAGTATCAAAAGAAGGCACTTTTTTATTTAAATGGTTTTCGATATTTTTTTGGATAGTTTGAAAAGTAATTAAATTCATCATCTCTAAAAAAGAGACATAAAAGCTATTTTTATCACTTATGTAAGAGTTGATAAAAGAGGTCTTACCTATCTTTCTTCTTCCAAAAATAAAATTAAATGATGAATTAGGGATAGAGAAGTCTTTTTTTAATATTTCAAGTTCATTTTCTCTATGTAAAAACATGAGTAGCCTTTTAAGAATAATATTTATTTTATGGACTTATGACTTAATAAAGTCTTAGATTACCTTAATTTCTTAACTTTAAATTTATTTATCTTATATAATTTAGAAGGAATATCTTCAAAAAAACCATTTTTTTGTATCACAACTACATCTGAAACATCTTTTGCATACTCTTCATTAAAGTTCTTTTGAGTCTCATTTGCTGAAGAAGAATAAAGAATATTGAATTTTTTTATAAAGTCATAAAAACTAGAATCTTTACTTATAACTCTAAATGACTCATTATTGGGATATATAAAGGTGCTATTCTTAGAATTTCTTATTCTTTTTTTGTGATTGTTTGGGATTCTTGTGAAGTTTTGCAAAGTCTTAAAAGAGTCTAGAGTTCTTAGTATTTTTTGTGTTTTGGGTCTTTTTTTTATAACTGCTAGCTTTTCATTATCATTTGATGAAAAGCCAACAGTTGTATCTGTTTGTACCAAATAAACAGAGTTTGGGTTCATATTATCTGCTTAGAAATTCTTGAATTGATTTTGGAGACAATCCATCTTTTTTTCTAATTTCTTTCATAGCTTCAAGACAAGCAAAAGCTGCTGCTGCTGTTGTTACATATGTTACATTCATTTTTAGAACTGATCTTCTGATATTTTTACCATCATCTTTTGATGACTCTTTTCCATCACTTGTGTTAATTGCAAGGGCAATTTCACCATTTGTAATAGAATCAATAATATTTGGTCTACCCTCAGAGATTTTAAGAACTTTTTCACACTCAATTCCAGCATCTGCAATTGCCTTATGTGTTCCACCAGTAGCAACTACTGTAAAACCTTCATCTATAAGTCCTTTTGCGATTTTGGGTGCAAATTCCTTATCTAAATCACATAATGAAATAAATACTTTCCCCTCTGTTGGAATATCATTTTTAGCAGCACTTTGTGCTTTTGCATATGATTCACCAAAACTATCAGATATACCCATAACTTCACCAGTTGATTTCATCTCAGGAGTTAATATCATATCAGAACCACTAAGCTTATTAAATGGGAAAACTGCTTCTTTGATAGCCACATGGTTTCTTAATATTGGTTTTAATACACCATTATCTTCCCATACAAGTTCAGTATTATATGTATCAAGAGCATTTCTTAAACTCTCACCCCACATAACTCTAGTAGCCACTTTTGCTAAAGGCATACCAGTTGCTTTACTTACAAATGGAACTGTTCTTGAAGCTCTTGGATTAACTTCGATAAGATATATTTGTCCTTTGTGAATAGCATATTGTGTATTCATAAGACCAACAACACCAAGACCTAGTGCCATATTTTTTGTTTTTGTTTCAAGTTCTTTGATTAACTCATCACTTATAGAAACAGGAGGTAAAGAACAAGCCGAGTCACCTGAGTGAACACCTGCTTCTTCAATATGTTGCATGATTCCACCAATATATACTTCTTTTCCATCACAAATACAATCAACATCAAGCTCAATTGCTCTATCAAGGAATTTGTCAATAAGTACTGGGGCATCATTTGATACAGATACTGCTTCATCCATATATTGTCTTAACTCATTTGTAGAATACACGATTTTCATCCCTCTTCCACCAAGTACAAATGAAGGTCTTACAAGAACTGGATAACCAATTCTTTCAGCTATTTCAATAGCTTCTTCTACTTCTACTGCGGTTCCATTTTCTGGTTGTAAAAGTCCTGCATCTTCAACAAATTTTGAGAATTTTTTTCTATCTTCTGCTAAGTCAATAACTTCAGCAGTAGTACCTATGATTTTAGCTCCTGCAGCTGTTAGTGCATTTGCTAGTTTAAGTGGAGTTTGCCCACCAAAGTGTACGATTACACCATCTGGGTTTTCTTTTTCTACTACGCTTCTTACATGTTCAAAATCAATTGGCTCGAAGTATAAGATATCTGAAGTATCATAATCAGTTGATACAGTTTCAGGATTACAATTATACATAATAGTTTTGATACCCATTTCTTTTAGGGCAAAACTTGCATGAACACAACAATAATCGAACTCAATACCTTGTCCAATTCTGTTTGGTCCACCACCTATAATCATAACTTTTTTCTCATCTGTTATTTTATTTACTTGAGGAACTTTAGTTACATTTGTAGTAGAGTAAAGATATGGTGTAAGGGCTTTAAATTCAGCAGCACAAGTATCAACTTCATTGTATTCAAAGTCTACATTTAAACTCTTTCTTGCTTGATAAACTTCTTCTTCTGTTTTACCAATAACCATAGAAATCATCTTGTCAGAAAATCCATTTGATTTGATTATTCTCATCTTAACTTCATCAGTTAAGATTGAAGCATCCATTGATTTTTCCATATCAACGATTTGTCTAAATTTAGTCAAGAACCAAGGATCTATTTTTGATAATTCAAAAATTTCTTCATTTGTAAGTCCTTCTCTCATACCTTGCATCAAGTATAAAAGTCTATCACAATTTGGTCTTCTAATTTCAGCTTTGATTTTTTCCATCTCAGCTTTGATTGGATCAAAACCACAAAGACCAGTCTCTAAAGAACAAAGTGCTTTTTGGATTGATTCGTTAAATGTTCTACCCATAGCCATAACTTCACCAACAGATTTCATAGAAGTTGTAAGTGTAGAGTCTGCTTTAGGGAATTTTTCGAAAGTAAATCTAGGGATTTTTGTAACTACATAATCAATAACTGGCTCAAATGATGCAGTTGTTCCTGTAATATCATTTTCAATCTCATCAAGAGTAAATCCAACAGCAAGAAGCGTTGCAACTTTTGCAATAGGATAACCAGTAGCTTTTGAAGCTAGTGCTGAAGAACGAGAAACTCTAGGATTCATCTCAATAACTATCATTCTTCCTGTTTTTGGACAAATTGAGAACTGTACATTTGAACCACCTGTATCAACACCAATCTCTCTTAAAATAGCAAATGAAGCATTTCTCATATCTTGGTACTCTTTATCTGTAAGAGTAAGCGCAGGAGCGATAGTAACACTATCTCCTGTATGAACACCCATTGGGTCTAAGTTTTCTATAGAACATACGATGATACAGTTATCTTTTCTATCTCTGATAACTTCCATTTCGTATTCTTTCCAACCAAGCATTGATTCCATAATCTCAATTTCATTGATTGGACTTGCTTCTATTCCTATTTCTGCTAGTTTTTTGAACTCTTCCATATTGTAAGCAACACCAGAACCACCACCTGCAAGGGTAAAAGATGCTCTAGAAATCACTGGGAAACCAATCTCTTTTGCTACTTTCATAGCTTCTTCAACGCTATAGGCATTTGCACTTTTTGGTAAGTCCATACCAATTTTTATCATAGCTTCATTGAAAAGGTGTCTATCTTCACCTTTTTTAATAGCATCTGGATGAGCACCTAAAAAAGCAACACCATCAAGCATACCTTTGTCATACATTGTTGTAGCAACATTAAGTGCTGTTTGTCCACCCATAGTTGGTAAGATTGCGTCAATATTCTCTTTTTTTATAATTTTTGCAATCATATCTTCTGTAATTGGCTCGATATAAGTTCTATCTGCAAATTCAGGATCTGTCATAATAGTTGCTGGATTTGAGTTGATTAATACAACTCTATAACCTAACTCTTTTAATGTCTTTGTAGCTTGTGTTCCTGAATAATCAAATTCGCATGCTTGCCCAATAATAATAGGACCAGAACCGATTAATAATATAGATTTAATATCTTCTCTTTTTGGCATTTATAAGTTCCCCATATATGTAGTAAAATTTGGAAATAATATCTAAAAAGTGCTTAAAAAATGGTTATTTGGAAAATTATTTTGAAGATTTTTGTATTTAAATATAGAGCTAGTTTAGCTCTATATTTTACTTAGTAGGAAGTTTAAAGTTTTTGTAATTAATAATACCTTCTTCATCAAATGAAAGATAATATAAAACATCTTTTTTCACAGGAAGTCCTGTTAAATATCTAATGGCTAAATTTGCTTGAAGAGAACCCACATGCATAACAATAGGACAAGCGATACCATTTGGTTTTCTATCATTTACTTGAAATACTGCTTCATAAGAGGCTTTTTCGAAAAAACAAACTTGCCCGTGAAACTCCTCAACACTTCCATAAATCCAAGCTTGATTATGATTTATGCAGTATTCATTGATATCTGCACGCGTTGGAAGATTGTCCGTTCCATCAATGATAAGGTCAAACTCTAAACCTCTTTTTGCGAACTCTTGAAAAGTCTCTTTATAAGTTGTTACTTTTGTATAAGGACATCTAGCTTCAATAAGCTCTTTTAAAACCTCACACTTATACTTTCCATCATCACCAACTCTAAAGCCGATTTGTCTATGGATATTATGAACTCCCACAGTATCAAAATCCACTAAAGTAAACTCCCCTATTCCAGAAGCTCCAAGTGCGATACCAAGTGTACAACCAAGCCCTCCACTTCCAATAATAGCTACCTTCTTACCTTGAAGCGAGTCTTGAGTCTCTTGCCCCCAAAGCTTTATCTGTCTGTTAAAGTATTCGTTCATCTCTTCTTGCATATCAATTCCTTACTGTATAAGTATAGTTTATTTTTATTATTTTATTTTGTAATCATAGCAAATTTAGTTTAACTTTAAATAATTTTAATCTTGAGTATTTCTATTAGCTTTAAGTTAGAACAGTAAAATATTTCAAACTTTCTTTTTTCTATAATTAGTTTTCAATATACTCTTTTAAAATAGTTTTTAATTCACTATCACTTAGGGTATCTTTGTTAGTTTTAGAATAAATTGAAATTAAAACAATTTTATTTTCTATTTGTTTATAAATGATAATTCTAAAACCACCACTTTTTCCAGTAGGAATTGAAGAGTTTACAATTCCTTTTTTATATAAATCATACCCAAGATAAACACCTAAGTCTTCTTTATTTTTTATCTCTTCAACTGCTAGTTTTAAATCTGATTTTAAAAGTTTAAACTTTTTTGCTAGCTTTTTAGCCTCTTTTAAAAAGTTTTCACTATATTCAAGCATCAAGCTCATCCCATAGCTTATCTATAGTTTTTGTATTACCATTTTTAACATCATCTAAACCATTTTGAATAGAACTCAATAATTGTTGAGCTTCCATCATTTTGTATGCTTCACTCATAGCTTCATATTTATCTTTTGATACAAGTACTGCTTCTACTTTGTTATTTTTCAAAATAGCTAACTTCTCTGCACTTCCATCTTTTATCTGTAAAAGATACGAGCCAAATTTTTTAGCAAAGTCAGATGATGATATAAGTTCATTTGCTCCATAACTTACCATGATATTTCCTTCTTTATATTCCGTAATATATTGTGTAAATTATAGCGTAATATATTTATATTATCAAATTTTATTATACTCAGGTTTTGGTTGGGCTACGAATAGGTCATCTTCTTCTAAATTATAATTTTTATTATCATCTTTACTTTTGTATTGTATGTTTTTTATCAACTCAATGACACTTATTACATCATCTTGTTCATTTTCATCAAGATTATGAAAAGCATCATATAAAGGATGATTTTCATTATAAAGTAGTTCATTTAAATTTTCTACAGAAGTTTTTATATTGATATATTGCTTTTCAAAAACTATATTTTTTATTTTATTCATCACTTCAATTTGTTTTTTTGAATAACTATGTTGAGATATAAAGTTATCTAGAATCTTATTTGCAAGCTCTTTTGAAGAGGCATTTATTATCTCAACAATAAGATTATCAAAAGAGTTTTCATTATCAATTTTATCATCAATATTTTTTTGCATTTCAAAAACGATTAGTTTTATATTTTCAATATCTGTTTTCGTTACCAATGGACTTTGGTCTAACTCTTTTAAAAGATACAAGCCATTTACAAACTCTTCAAGTACTTTTTGAATCTCTGTTTTTACACCGGCTTTATTTATAAAGTCTGTACTATTTAACTCTTTTATACTCTCAATTTTATCATTAAAATTAGTCTTAATAGGCTCTGCTTTTTTACTCAAAGAGAGATTAGCAAGATGTTCTAACTCTACTCTGACACTCTCTAAATTATCTACACTGTCAAGTTTTAAATTGCCTAGCAAAATTGAGTCCAAGAAATCTTCTTTCTCTTTTACAGCTTTTATTTTACTTGCTTCATTTTTTAAAACTTTTATTTTTTCTTTTATCTCTTCTATATTTTTACTGCTTGTTTTGTCATTGATAAAATCTTCTTGTGTAGAGAGTATAAGCATTTGAAATCTTTGCACTTCAAAATCACTATAGTCTTCTATATATTCACTTATTGATTTTATCTTCATATACACTTCATCAGTTATATATTCTAAACTCTCTTTTTGTAACTCTTCTATTAGGTGTTTATGCTTTTTGACATAGTACTCTTTTGGATTTAGATTTGATATTTGATTTTTAACTGTTTTGATTAATTCATCTTTAAAATCACTTTTTTCTAAAGCCATGATGAGTTTTACTCTTTTTAAAAAGAGTCTTTGTTTTAGAGACATTGTTGCTTTAGATTTCAAACCTTCACTTTCCATATCAAAGTATGTAAAGTTTTGACAAAAATCAAAGATATTAAAATACTTTTTATCCAATCCTTTGCCAAAGACATCAAGACAAAGTCTTGTACCTCTTCCTATCATCTGCCAAAATTTTATTTTTGATTTTATGGGTTTAAAAAAGACTAGGTTTACTACTTCTGGTACATCAATTCCCGTATCTAGCATATCTACACTTATGGCTATTTGTGGATTTCTATTTGGTATTTTAAAGTTATCAATCAAACTATCCACATGAGAGATTTCACTGTGTATTATCTCGGCATAATCTTTATGTTTAGGATATTTTAAATCATATATCTCTTTTATATATTTAGCATGATTTTGATTTTTGGCGAAGATGATTGTTTTCCCTATTTTATTTCCATCTTCTATTTTCAAACCATGATTAAAAAGATATTCAAGTACCTCTTCATTTGTTTTTTGATTGAAGATTTTATCATTTATCTCTTTTGCATCAATGTTTTTTTCATCATCTTCTACATCTTCAAACTCATCAAACTTATCTTCAAACTCTTCTTGCTCAAAAGCTGAGAGTTCCTTGTATTTTATCCCTCTTTTTATGATGCCTAAATCTATTTCATAAGGTTTAAAGTTCACCAACCAGCCATCATCTATGGCTTGGCTTAGTGTATAAGCATCGGTTGGTTCTTCAAAGTTTGTATTAAAAAACTCGTAAGTATTTCTATGGACTTCATCCGCAGGTGTGGCTGTTAGTCCTAAAACTAAAGCATCAAAATACTCAAATATAGCTTTATATTTTTTATATATAGTTCTATGAGCTTCATCAACTATTATCAAATCAAAAAAAGCACTGTTGTACTTGCCTTTTCGTATTAGATTATGCACTGTTTCATAAGTACCAAAGTGCATTCGGTTGTCCAAATCTTTTTCTAATACCAAGTTTACACTGGTCTCTTTTAAATAGTTATCAAAGTTATTTCTTGCTTGTTTTACTAGCTCTTTTCTATCTGCTAAAAAAAGTACTTTCCTAACCCAGCCTGCACGAATAAGCACATCAGAAACACTTGCAGAAACTCTGGTTTTTCCGCTTCCTGTAGCCATGACTAGCAAGGCTTTAGTTTGCATAGATTCATAAGTTTTTAAAACATTTGTTATCACTCTTTTTTGATAACTTCTATTTGTAATCTTTTCATTTATCTCAAAACTGCTTGGAGTGTTTTCTTTTAGGGCTTGGATTTTTGCAAGGGCTCTTACTAACTCGTGTTTAGGAAAAAAGCTATGAATCTCTCTAAAAGGATAGATTTCATTTGTGTACTCTATTACTCGACCATTGGTTACAAAGACTAAAATATCTTTATGAAACTTTTTCTTTAAAGCCTTGGCATAAACTCTTGCTTGATGTTTCCCTTTGGTTATATCTACACTTGCACGCTTGGCTTCTATGACAGCTAGTGGCGTATCATCTCTATCCCAAAGTACATAATCAGCATAACCAAAACTACCATCTTCTAAAACAAGTTTATACTCTAGCTCTTTGCCCTTTTTGAATTTTGTTATATCATAACCAGCTTCCAAAAGCTCCATATCGATAAGTTTGGCTCTGGTTGTGGCTTCATCTATATCTTTTACTTTGATTATTTTTTGTTTTTTAAGTTTAACTTCTTCTGGGGCTTTTTCTTCTATGGCTTGTTTTAATTTTGTAAGTTCGTTAAGTAGTCGCTCATTCTCTTTTAGAAGTTGCTCTTCATCTATCTTTTCTTCTACTAAATCCTCTTTATGCTCTTTTGTAGGATTTTGAGTTTTTACTTCTATATAGTCACCACTTACTTCGTAGCTACTATAAACCTCTACAATCCATCTTTGGAACTTATATAGACATTTGTTGGCATAAAGGCTTTCTTCGCTTTTTATGCTTTTTTGAGTGCTGTGAGTGGCTACATTTCCTACTTTTCTTATGTAGTGAAGTTCATCAAGTATCTCTTTTGGAACAATATCTTTAAAATCATAATTTGTAAGAAGATTGCTTAGTGTTGTTTTAGGGTCATTGAGTAGCTTTTCATCAAGCTCTTCATCTACTCGATAGACAAATCGAATAGAGTTTTCCAAAGCTTTTCTTGCATATATAGCTGAAACCTCAGGGTCTTGGAAGATGTTTGCTTCTGCTTTTATGGCTTCGTTTTGTAAAACTGAAAACTCATTTGTTAGAAAAGAAAAATTACTCATAAAAACCCTTTAGCTAAAACTTTTTTGTAGTAGTGAATTAAAATTGTCCTCTAAAAGCTTTAACTCTTTTTCGTATAAGGCTTTTTGTTCTTCTATTTTTTCTATTATTGTTGCGAATTTGGTTTGTGAGTCAATTGGTATCTCAATAACTTCTAATTCATTTAATATTTTTAAATTTATATTTTTTTGAGCAGTTTTTGTAGCTTTTTTTTCAAGTTCTTCTTTATAGAAACTTAATAGATATGTACAGAATTCTGGACATTCAGTAATAAAACCAACTACACTATCAGGAAAGTAAAATTCTCTTTTTAATATTTTGGCATTTCCAATATTTGCTGCAATTGCAATACCTATTGTATTAATTGGGAAAAGTTTACTTTGCTTTATTCCAAACTCTGAATAAGTTTGTTTATAATCTTTTAAATAAATATTACTACCCTTACTCAAATTTCCTGTTTGAATAAAAGGATATTCCCCTCCATATAATTCAGAAGCATTTCTTGGTCTATGACTAGATTTACCTCTTGCTAAACTTCCATACTCACTTAAAGTTGTTATTGCCCAATTTTTAGGATTTGAAATAGGGTCGCCAAACATATCTATAAAAATCGATTTTGATAGTTCATCCAGTTTTTTTATAGACTCTTTTCGTAAAATTATAAGCTCACTTGCTTTATCTAAAGCATTGGCTATCTTTTTTTGTTTTGTTAAGGTTGGTAAATGTATTTGAATTTTCTTTATTTCTTTCCAATATACATGAGGTTGTCCAGCGCCAGATTGAAATGAATATATTAATTCTTGTTTTGATCTAAAAAAATAATAAAGATATTTAAAAGAAATATCATTCTCAATTTTAATTACAGTACAATCAGAAGCCCAAATTGGATAGTTATGCATCCACACATAGCCAGCATTTGCACCAGAAGAACTTATTGTAATAGTATCAGACTCAAAATTTGCTTTAGAAGATAAATAAGGAGCAGTTTTTCCGGCTCCAATTACTGGAATATTTCCTTTATCTTTATGCTCTTTAGGTAATTGTTTACCTTTTTTTACAATCAATGATTTTTTATTTTCTAGATATTCCAAGTTTACTAATTTATAAAATAACAACTTCCCATCTCTCTCAATATTATCTTGAAGTTCTTTGTTTACCTTTTCAAAATGTACAATATCAAGCTTATATAAAATAGGTAATTCATCAAGCTCAAACTTTAGTTTAGAAAACTCTTCATCACTCATTTCAAGGGAATAAATACAAAGGTCGATATCACTTTTTGGATTGGCTGTATGTTTTGCTCTTGAGCCAAAGATGACAACCTTATCGATAAAATCAAAGCTATTAAAAAACTCTATTAAGGTATCTGCTATATGCTTTTCTAACTGATATATCATAAAACCTCTATCTTGCTTTTTATGATTTCACAAAAGCTTCTTAGCTTTATAGCATAGATATAGATATTTTCGAGCAGTTCTTGGGCAAGTTCTTCACTGTACTCATGACTTGTAATATTTCTATCATCTAACATCTTAAACCAAATATCATCATCTATTAGGTCAAATTCAAAAGCTTTTTTTAGTATGAGTTTTTGTCCTTTTACTTCGCTATCTATATACTCAATATAGTTTGCCATAAGCTTTTTTGATAACTCCATTGAGTACTCAAATCTTTGTATGGTACTGTCTCTGTAAATATCAAAGTCATCATCTGATTTTGCTTTGATTTTTATCTTTTCAATATTTACTTCAAGTGATGTTAAGGCTCTTTGGAAGTTTGCTAAATTTTGTTCTAATTTATCTTTCATTGACCAATCCTTTTAACTCTTTTAGTCCTTTTGATATTTTTTTATCTATCTCTTCAATATCTTCTAAAATCTTCTCTGGCTTATCATAAGAGGTCTCTCTATAAACCAACTCTTTGTATCGGTTGATACTTAAGTCATAATCAGCTTCTTCTATCTCTTTGATAGGTACAAAAAAGCTTTTTTGAGTTCTATCACTTCCCTCTTCTTTTTCAAGGTTTGAAAATATTTCCAAAATCTCAGGTATGTTTGAACCCTCACATGGATTTCTGTTGTCATTTAGAGTAAATCCGTCATTTTGCATATCATAAAACCAAACTTTGTCGTTTTTGTGTCCATTGGTTTTAGTAAAAATCATAATAGCAGTACTCACACCCGCATAAGGTTTAAATACTCCACTTGGCATAGAGATGATAGCATCAAGTTGTTGATTAGATACTAATTCACTTCTTAACTCTTTGTGTGCTTTTGTCGAGCCAAAAAGAACTCCATCGGGAACTATAACTGCACATTTTCCACCTATTTTTAAAGCTTTTAATATCAAGGATACAAAAAGAAGCTCGGTTTTTTTGGTCTTTGTTACATCTAAAATAGGCTTGGCAACTTCATCAAAATCAAGTGAACCTTTAAAAGGAGGATTGGCTAAGATTAAATCATATTTTTCCTCTTCATCTTTATCAAATTTTGCTAGGGCATCGGTGTTTAAGATATGTGCTGATTGGATGTTATGAAGCATCATATTCATAGAGGCAATTCTTGCCATAGAGATATCAAAGTCATTTCCATAAAAAAGGTTTTCAAACTCTTTTGATGAAAGGTCATCAAAAACTTCTTTTTTATTGTCTTTGATATATTCAATAGAATTTATCAAAAATCCTGCTGTACCACAAGCTGGGTCATAGATTTTGAAATCTTTGTTTATCTTGACATCTTTTAACATCATCTCAACCATCATTTTGATGATATGCCGTGGTGTTCTAAACTGTCCGTTTGTCCCTGCACTAGCTAACTTTGAAAGAAGATACTCATATAAGTCACCCTTCATATCTTTGTCATCTAAGTTTAAAGTAGAAGTCATATCTACTACTTTTTCAAGAAGTTTTGGGGTGGGAATTAAAAAGCTTGCATCTTTCATATAGTGTGAAAAAGAGCTTTGCTCATGACTCAAACTTTTTATAAAAGGAAAAACTTCATCCTTAAAACAATCAAACATATTTTGTGCAGTCATGGCACTTAGTTTATCCCATCTTAAGTGTTCTTTTTCTTTTGGAAAAATATCTTTTAAATCAGGTTTTAGTCTTTTTTGATTTGTTATCTTTGCTTGGGCATTGTCTAAACTTTTTATAAAAATAAGAAAAGTAAACTGCTCAATTACTGTAAGTGGATTTGAGATACCACCCGTCCAAAAAGTTTCCCATATTTTATTAACTTTGCTTTTTAACTCTTCTGTTATCATCATATTCCAATTGTATAAATTCTTAAGAATATTATTTTACTGAAACTTTGTAGTGATACTGCTAAAAAATAAGATATTTATTATAAATCAAAAAAGAAAATGTCCTTATCCCCATTTTCCCAACATTTGCAAAAGCCGAACGTTTTATATTTCTCTTTTCTAAACAAGATTGGTAACTGTTTGAGTATTTAAAATTTGCTAAACGCAAGTTTTAATAAACGAGTTTTACCAAGCAGAAAAGATAAAAATAATAAGAGAGGGAACCCAAAGGGCTTTGAAACCGTTGGTGGCTTTCTTGTTTCTTCTTTGCCACCAAAGAAGAAAAAGGCGAAAATCTCAGATTTTCAAGAGAAAAGTTTAAAAAGTCAAAGACGGTTAAAGAAGAGTAAAAGCGAAGATATTTATATCTTCAAGCCCCAAACAGAAATTGACAAAATAAAAATTGTAAGATATAATACTCTTACAATTCGCCTTCGGGCACACCCACTTATTTTAAGTGGGGCCAAATAGATTTTTTGACTTTTCTACAATTACTTTAAAATCTTCTTTATTAATCATTCCAATTTTGTTCATTATTCTTTTTATACTAAATACTTTTACTTGTAAAATTAATGCCGAAACATTTAAAACTTCATTATTATATATGGTATATTTGAATTTATGAAAATAATCATTATCTTCTCTAAGTGTTGTAGTAGTTGGGATTCCTAAAAATAAATCTTTTGTGAGTTTTCTTACAACAATAACAGGTCTTACAAAATTTTTACCTTTGCCATTTTGTTCATAACCAATATTTTGTCCAATATTCGCCCAAAATATTTCTCTTGATTTTATACCTAATTTTCTTTCATTTTTAGTAAGTTCTTTTTTTATTTCATTCCATTCATCAAAAAATCTATCCATCACAACACACCCTCTTCTTGTAAACTAATAAACCCTTCATTTGTAAATATCACATGATCAAGTAGTTCTATACCTAGAATCTTTCCTGATTCTTTTAGTCTTTGGGTTACATTTATATCTTCACTGCTTGGTTTTAAAATACCACTTGGGTGATTGTGGGCTACTATTATGCTAGCGCATCTTTTTTCTATGGCGTGGGAAAATACTTCTCTTGGGTGAACTAGGCTTTGATTTAGTGTTCCTATGGTGATGATTTTGGTTTCGATTAGATTGTTTGCTCCATCTAAATATAGAGTTAGGAAATATTCTTGGCGTTTGTTTTTGTAGGGTTTTAGCTCTTCGTATACATCACTAGCAGAGTTTATTTTATAGTTTTGGGTATCTATTAGGTATCTTTTTGATAGTTCTATTGCGGATATTATTTGGCTAGCTTTTGCAGTTCCTAGTCCGTGTATTTTAAGTAGGGTTTTTAAATCTATATTTTCAAAGTTTGAGTCAAAGAACTTTTCTATTTCGTGGGATAATTTTATAACATCTTTGCCTTTTACTCCACTTCCTAGTAATACGGCTATTAGTTCATAGTTTTTTAGTGAGCTAAGACCATACTTTAGTAATCTTTCCCTTGGTTTGTCTATACTTTGTAATTGATTTATTGTTTTCATAAACTCCTCCTAAATAGTAAGAAAAGTTTATCAAATATTTTTAATAGTTACAAAAAGTATTTCAAATTGTTATATTTTATTTTTCTGATAATTCTTTGAATTGAAGTTTAGAAGTTTCTAGAAGTTTTTGGGCATCATCAAGTTCTTTCATACCATTTTTATATATCTCTACAGATGAACTCAATGTTATATCTGGGTTTGCTAACTTTTCTAATAACTCTTTTGCATTTTCAACTTTTTCTTCGAAGCTTTGTTCTTCTTTTATCTCTTCACTCATATTTTTTTCTCCAATATATCGACTACATAATCTTTGAACTTATCAAGTTCCACCAAAAATGAATCATGTCCATGTGTAGATTCTATCATTTTATACTTTACATTTTCCATATTCATATCTCTCATTATATTATAAATCTCTTCCATCTCTTGTGGGAAAAATAAAACATCATCAGAAAAAGAGATAAGATGAAGGTCACATTTTATCTTTGATAAGGCATCTGGCAACTTATCTGTTCCCCTTGCTGCATCAAAGATATTCATAGTCTTACAAACATACAAATATGATAAGGGATCAAATATTTTTGGAAAATTGTAAGCATTGTATTCCAAATATCTCTCAACTTCAAATCTTCCAAAAAGTTCATAAAGCCCATCTGTCTCCACATAATTTCTACCAAATTTATTATTCATAGAATTTGGTCCCACATATGCAATCAGTCCTGCCATCCTACCAATTGCAAGTCCAGGTAAACCATTTGCGATAAGGTCGCCTTTTGTGTAGTTTCCATTTTTAAAAGCTGGATCATTTCTTATAGATTCCATTGCTATTTTATTTACAGCTATTGCCCAAGGTCTTGTGTATGCTGTTGTTGCCATTGCTATGATTGTATCTGCGAAATCTGGATACTCAATTGAGTAACAAAGTGCTTGCATACCACCCATACTTCCACCAATGACTGCTTTTACATGGTGAATGTCAAGGGAAGTGAAAAGTCTTTTTTGAGCTTTTACGATATCTGTTATGGCTAAAACTGGGAATTTAAGTCTGTATGCTTCTCCTGCTTTATTCATAGGACTCATTGGTGAAGTTGAACCAAAACAAGAGCCAAGATTATTTGTACAGATTACAAAATATTTTGTAGTATCAATAGTTTTTCCATCGCCTATAAAATTATCCCACCAGCCTGGTTTTGCTTCATTTTCATATCTTCCTGCTGCATGATGTGAACCACTTAAAGCATGACAAATAACGATTACATTTGATTTATCTTCGTTTAGTTCTCCATAGGTTTCGTATTTTATTTCATAAGGTTCTAAGATACGCCCACTTTCTAGGTGCAAAGGAGCGGTAAATCTAGCAATTTTAGTCTCTATTTTCAAAAAGTGTCCATTTTGTTTAGTTGGTGTATTTTAACGAAAGAATTCTAAAATAATTATTTCTATTAAATTTAAGCTGTAATTAATATAAATATTTAAGTTTACTATGTATTAGATTTAGTAAGATTTTTTAATCACAACAAAGGAATTACAATGAAAAAGATTATTATGTTGATATTTGTTTTGGCTGTTTATGCTTTTGCAAATAGTGGCTTTGTTACTTATAGTGTAGATGGAAAAGAGTATGAAGGATATTATAGTTCACCTTCAAAAGATGCACCACTTATTTATATGGTTCATGATTGGGATGGGGTTACTGATTATGAAGTAAAAAGAGCAAAGATGCTTTATGATTTGGGTTATGCAACATTTGCAGTTGATTTATACGGAAAAGGTATAAGACCAACAAAAACAGAAGATAAGAAAAAACTAACAAATGAACTTTACCAAAATAGTGCAAAAATGAAAAGACTTCTTTATGCTGGATATAATGAAGCTAAAAAACTAGGAGCAAATGTATCAAATGCCGTTGGAGTAGGATATTGTTTTGGTGGAGCTGCTATTTTGGAGTTTGCTAGAAATGGTGGAGATTTAAAATCATTTATCACTTTTCATGGAGGATTACAAACTCCTATTGGTGAAAATTATTCCAATACAAAAGGTTCTGTGGTAGTATTTCATGGAAGTGCTGACAAAGCTGTTAGTTTACAAGAATTTGCTAATTTGGCTATGGAGTTAGAAGAAAATGGAATAACTCATGAAATGACAACTTATAGTGGTGCACCACATGCCTTTTCGGTCATTGGTTCAAGTAGATATCACAAAGTTGCAGATGAAAAATCATGGAGAAGATTTACAGAGATTTTAGAATCTACTTTAAAATAAGCTAGGAACTTTTCCTTAGCTTAGCTCTTCAAACTCTATTTTTAAAATATCTTGCCAGATAGGAGAAGGTTTCCATTCTTCGAGAAGAGATAAATCTATCTCATCAAAAGGAGTTTTTAAAAAATATTTATGATAAACATACATAAAAGCACTTACTCTATAATTTTTTGCACAGTGTACAAATACTTTTTTACCCTCAAGGGAAGTTAAAAGAGTCAAAAAAAGTTTTAAATCATCTTTTGTAGGATATTCAAAATCCACAGGAAGATGAATATAAGTCATACCTAGCGTTGAAACTATTTTATCTTCATTATCTAAGGCATTTGTTGCACTTGACAGGGCAAGATTTATTACTACTTCAAAACCATCATTTGCTAATACTTCTAGCTCAGCCTCTTTGGGCTGACCAGCTGTTGAGATATTGTCATTGATTTTTATGTAGTTTAAAATAGCTTCAGTTTTCATTTTTACATCAACTCTTCTAATTTAATTTGATATTCATCATTAATAGTATCAACTTTTGTTTGAGAGATTTCTAAAGATTCAAATTTAGTTTCAGCTTCTTTTTCTAATTTTGCTATTTCTTTAGATAATTCTATTACTTTACTATTATCACCATTTTTTGTGACAATTATTAGTTCATCTTTTTTCTTTTCAATTGTTGTTTCTATTTCTATAATTTTTTTCTCTAAAACATCAATCTCTTTTTTAATAGGATTTACTATTTTACTTTTTTCTTGTACAAGTAAAGCTCTTAATCTTTTGCTCTCTTTTTTATTTACTTTTGGTTTTGATTTTTTCTTAGGAGCATCATCTTCATCTTCCCAACCAATTTTTTCTAAGAACTCATCATATCTTCCATCAAAATAATCAGCACTACCATTTGAGAAAATAATCAATCTATCACAAACAGCTCGAAGTAACTCTTCACTATGCGTTACGATGATACAAGAACCTTCAAAGTTTTTAATAGCAACTGTCAGTGCCTCAATTGAGCTCATGTCAAGGTGATTTGTAGGCTCATCTAGGAAAAGTAGATTTACTTCTTTTGCTAAAATTTTACCAAGCATTACCCTACTTTTTTCACCACCTGAAAGTAATGTTACTTTTTTCTTAGCATCATCACCTGAGAACATCATACCCCCACAAATACTTCTTACAGTACCCTCACCTAATTTATTATTTGATAAATAGATTTCATCCATGATTGTATTATCTGGATTTAGGTGTGAAATATTTGTTTGACCGAAGTGTCCAAAAGTCACACTTGTATGTAATTCTGTAATACCATGTAAAGCTTTTAATTCACCTGCAATAGTATTTAGAAGTGTTGATTTACCTTTACCATTTTTCCCTATTATTCCAAGTGTTTCACCCTTTTGTAGAGTAAATGAAATATCTTTGAAAAGTATATTGTCTTTTGTATATCCAAAGCTTAAGTCTTTTACATCAAGTAAAACTTTTGCAGGTGTATCTTTATAATTAAAATCAAATTTTAATGTTGAATCAAAATTTAAATCTTCTAAGATATCCATCTTTTCAAGTTGTTTAACTTTTGATTGTGCTAAGTTTGCTGTTGAAGCTCTTGCTTTATTTTTAGCAATGAATTCTTCTAATTGTTTTACTTTTTTATCCTGTGAAGCTTTTTGTTTTTCGTGGTGTTCATCTTCTTCTTTTAGTTTTTCATAAAACTTGTGAGTATCACCTTTTACAACTTTTAGATTTTTTCTAACTAATCCCATAGTGTGAGTTGTAACTGCATCCATAAAATCTCTATCATGGGTGATGATAATTACTTCACCATCAAAGTTTTTTAAAAATACTTTTAGCCATCTTAATGAAACAATATCAAGGTAGTTTGTAGGCTCATCTAAAAGTAACAGATTTGGTTCTGTTAAAAGTAGTTTTGCTAGATTTATTCTGATTTGATATCCACCTGAAAAAGATAAGGGGTCTTTTAATAAATCTTCTTGAGAGAATCCTAGACCAAAAAGTATTTTCTCAACTTTATAAATATCGTATTTATGTTCTTCACTAAGTGCAAGGGCTGCTTCATCTGTTATAGTTTTTTCTGTAAAAACAAGATGTTGTTTCAAAGCACCTATTTTATAGTTTTTAGGTTTTATTATTTCACCAGCGTCTGGGTGTTCTTCATCTAAAATCAATTTAAATAGCGTAGATTTCCCACTACCATTTCTTCCTACTAGTCCAATCTTATCCCCAGAATTTAATCTAAAGGTTACTTCATTGAATAGTGTTTGTTTACCAAAGCTCTTTGAGACATTTGAAAGTTCTATCATATATTCTTCTTTCTTACTTAATTAAAAAAGGATTATACGCAAGGGGAGTTTATAAGCTTATTAGAAGAGAACTTTTGTGTATAATATGCGACTAATTTTACTATTAAAAAGGAAATAAATGAAAAATCTGAGAAATATTGCAATACTTTTACTTGCATTATTATTATCAACACAACTTTTTGCCAATGAAAAAGTATATAAACTTAAGATGGCAACTACTTGGGGACCAACATTATCTCCATTAATTGATACATCTAGAAATATGGCGAAACTTGCAGAAGAGATGTCAAATGGAAGATTACAAATCAGAGTTGATGCAGCAAATAAACACAAAGCACCTTTTGGTGTTTTTGATATGGTTAAAGCTGGTCAATATGATATAGGGCACAGTGCTTCTTATTACTGGAAAGGTAAAGATATCAATCTTTTACCATTTACTTCTATGCCTTTTGGTCTTACTGCACCTGAACAATACGCGTGGTTTTATTATGGTGGTGGATTAGAATTGATGCAAAAAGCTTATTCTAAATATGGAATGTATTCATTTCCAGGAGGAAATACTGGTGTTCAAATGGGTGGCTGGTTTAGAAAAGAGATTAAATCTCTTGATGATCTAAAAGGTCTTAAAATGAGAATTCCAGGTTTTGCAGGTGAAGTAATGGCAAAACTGGGAGTTGAAGTTACAAATATAGCTCCTGCTGAACTATTTATGGCACTTGAGAGAAACTCAATTGATGCACTTGAATGGGTTGGACCATCTATGGATATAAAAATGGGATTTCATAAAGTTGCACCTTATTATTACACAGGATGGCATGAACCAGCTAGTGAAATGCAATTTATGGTAAATAAAGATTCTTTTAACAAATTACCAAAAGATTTACAAAAAATATTAGTGGTTGCTATGAGAGTTGCTGCTTATGATATGTATATTCAAGACTATGATTTAAATGCTACAGCTTGGCAAGAGATGAAAAAAGAATATCCAAATATACAAGTTAAAACTCTTCCAAAAGATGTTATGGATGCACTAAAAAAAGCAAATAAAGAATTAAGAGTTGATTTAAGTGCTAAAAATCCACTATTAAAAGAGATTTTAGATTCTCAAGATGCTTATATGAAAAAAGTAAGAGAGTGGAGTAAGATGTCTGATTATTTATATTTAAAAGATAATTTATAAAAGGATAATAAATGGCAATATTTGGGAAATTAGACTGTATTAAAAATCAAATAAAAGAGGATAATTTCCAATTGGCATTTAATTATTTAGAAAATATATCTAATGATATTTTTGAAATAAAAAATGGTGAATGTGTAAAAGAGCTTATCAATGAAAATATGTTTGTTTTAAAACAAACATATTTTTCAAAGCCTAGAAGTGAGTGTTTTTTTGAATCACATAAAAAATATATTGATATTCAATATATAGTAAAAGGCTCTGAAATCATGGATGTATCACATATAGATGATCTTGAAATTACTGAAGCTTATAATGAAGAAAAAGATTTTACAAAATACAGCACAAAAAATGAATTTTCATCTTTACATATAAAAGAAAAAGAATTAGCCATTTTTTATCCAAGTGATGGACATCAACCTTGTATAAAAGTTGATAAAACGGAGCAAATTTATAAAGTAGTAATAAAGATATCTACAAATATCTAAAGAGAAAGGATAAAAAATGGATTATATAAAAGATTTAGAAAAGTTACTAAAAACTGATGTTTTAGTAGAAGTAAATGAAAATATCAAAGAACTTGAAACAAATTTAGAGAAAAAGAAAAACTCTAAAGAGTTGAAAGATGAGTTAAAATATATGAAAGAAGTAAAAAAATACTTTGACGATGTTTTACTTGATATAGAAAATGAAACTATCACTCAAGAGCAAGCTTCTGATATTCTTGAGGGCTTAGAAGATATGAGAACTGACAATCAAGAGATTTAAATTTAAAAAATTCCCGTATATATTTCTCTAATTATTCTGCCTAACTTATTTTATAGTTTATATTTAATATAATCGCCCTTTATTAGAAAGATAAACTATAATTATAAGTTAGGGGAACAATGTTCGATTTAGAAATATATGAAATAATAAATATTTTAGGTCTTGGTCTAGGTATGTTATTTGGAATAGTAGCTCAAAAAAATCAATTCTGCTTTAGTGGCTCAATCAAAGATTATATCTTATTAAAATCTACAAGAAGAGGTGCTTCTGTTGTATTTGCAATGATTGTTGCAATAATTTCTACTAAAATTGTAGGCTCTTATTTTGACTTAGATTTTACAAAAACAGTTTACTACAAACAAGATGTTAATTATTTTGTTGTTATATTTGGTGGTTTATTGTTTGGTACTGGAATGATGATAGCTGATGGTTGTAGTAATAGACACCTAATCAAGTTTGGACAAGGTGATTCAAAATCACTTATTACTTTGATATTTATAGGAATCTTTGGATTTGCAACTGCAAAAGGTCTTATTCAAGGCTTTTTAACTCCATTTACACAAAATAAAACTCTTTTAGAACTCTCTTCAATGATAGAAAATAGTACTATGAATATATATGTTGTGGTAGGAGTTTTATTTGTAATTTTATTAGTTTTAGCAAAAAAAGTAAAAAGAATATTTACCCTAATAGATGGTTTTTTAATTGGATTAATTATAGCTGCTGCCTGGACAATAACAGGAGTAATGGGACAAGATAGTATGGAAAGACTTATTGATCTTTCTGGTATTAGTTTTGTTTATCCTACTTCTAAGAGTTTAGAGTTATTTATGTTTTATCAAGTAAATTATTTCACTTTCCCTATTGCCTTATTATGTGGGGTAATATTAGGTTCTTTTTCTATGTCATTTTTCAATAAAAAATATAGCTTTGGATGTACTGCAACACAAAAAGTTAATAGAGTAACTTATAATATGATTGGTGGTGCATTGATGGGTGTTGGGGGTATTTTGTCTATTGGGTGTACGATTGGACAAGGACTAACAGGAATGTCAACCTTGGCTTTTGCATCATTTTTAGCAATTGCTTCAATATTTATCTCAGGCACAATTACTGGTTTAATTTTAAATAAATCAGGCAGACTTCCTATGTGTTTTATCTTTGAGTGGAACGATACACCACCTGATTATAATATTTAAAAGATTTCTAATCACAAAAGTTTACTTCTTATTTAAGTAAACTTTTGTAACCTACTCTTATGAATTGGCTTGCACATATATTTTTATCAGAACACAATATAGATTTTCAAATTGGCAATTATTTAGCTGACCCTTTAAAAGCAAAAGCATGGGAAGGTGCAAATGAAGATATAAAAAAAGCAATGAAAATACATAAACTAATAGACTCATATACAGATAGTCACCCTACTTTCAAACAAAGTAAAAATAGACTTGGAAACAGTGGTTTACTAAAAGCTGTTGTTATTGATTTGACTTATGATTATTTACTTACAAAAAACTGGCATAGATACTCAAATATAACTCTTGATAAGTTTTTAGATGACTTTTATATAAAAGCAAATGCAAATATGCATACTTTGCCAGATGAAGCAAAACAAAAGCTAAAAAGCCTAATAGAATTTGACTTATTAAATAAATACCAAACTTTAGAGCACTTAAACCAATCATTTAACAGAGTCGATAGAAGAATCTCTTTGCGAGTTTTAAAAAGGGATAATGTAAGTAGATACTTTGAAATAGTTTCTGAAAATATAGATGAAATAGAAGAAGATTTTTTGCTGTTTTTTCCACAACTTTGCAATAAAGTCAAAGAAAATGTAAATAATAGTAAATTAAAGCATTGGAAGATTTAATATCTTTATGTTTTATTTTGTATACTTCGATAATTAAATAAAAGGACTGTTCGAAAATGGATATGACAAAAGTAGCAAATGTAATTTTATATATGTTACACAAACAAGTAAAACTGTTAAATGATAAAAAGTTATCAATTCTTCTTTTTTTGATGGATTATAACCATCTTAAATATTGTGGCAAAAAAATATTTGGTGATGAGTATATAAAAGGTTCTAGAAGTCCTGAACCAAAGATACTATCAGAACTTTTTGAAATAATAGCAACAGAAGAAGTATTAGAAGATGAAGATGATAGAGTTTTCTTTATTCAAGAGTTACTTGATAATATAGATATTGATATTATCGAGCGAGAAAATTTTACAGAATTGCACTTTGTAGAAATTGGTATAGATTATGATGAAGATTTATTTGATGATGATGAGTTAAAAACTATCAATAAATTAGTAAATCAATACAAAGAAGCCACTCCAAGAGTTATTGCAAATGATACATTTAAAATAGATGAATATAGAGCAAAAGAAAAAGGTGAAGTTATTATTTAATAACTTCGCCTTTTAGGCATGATTTTTAATTCTTAATAAACTTAATCCTAAAAATATAAATAATCCACCAGTAAATTTATTGAACCAATACATTCTTTTTTCATTGCTAAGTAGTGCTTTTGATTTTTTAGATAAAAAAGCATAAGTACAAAGTCCAAAAAATGAAAAACATAAAAACTCCCCAGTCATAATAAAAAATTGAGGAGCAATAGCTTCATGTAGATTTAAAAACTGAGGAAATATTGCTGTAAAAAATATGATTGGTTTTGGGTTTGTAACTGCTACAAAAAATGATTCGAAGAAGTATGCTTTTTTACTTTTTTGCTTAACATTTTTTTCCATGGCATCTATATTCAAAATACCTCTGTTTCGTAAAAACTTTAAACCTAAATACATAAGATAAAAGGCACCTATGATTTTTACTATTAAAAAAAGTGTAGCTGAAGTTAAAATCAATACCCCAAGACCTAAAATTGAAGCAGTAGATAAAACAGCTAAACCAAGGATATTGGCAAAACATGATATTGCTACTGTTTTCATATCAGTTCTTATACCATTTACAATAGCTAACATTACTGCTGGACCGGGACTTAATACATATAAAAATGCAATCACTGAATATATTAAAAAAGTATCAATATTCATGTTTTTCCCTTTTATTTAGAAACTATTTTTTGTTTTTCTTCTTAGAAGCCTTTGCCATTTTTGCTTTTTTCTTCGCTTTTTCTTTGGCTAGTGCTAAGTTTGCAGCTTTTCTAGCATTTACAACTTGTTCATTTTCGTATCTATCTTGTGAGAATCCAACTTTTACTGGATTTTTATTTTGATTTGCAGTTGCTGCTATTTTTTCTGATTTTACACTTTTTACACTATTTGTATTTAAGCTTTTTGACATTGTTTAACCTATTTTGAGATTTTGTATTATATAAAAAAATTAGTAAGAGAGGGGTTAGAGAAAAGCTAAACTTTAGCTTCTAACCCAAGATGAGATTTGTTCTATATCATTTGGTGTTGTTTGACAACATCCACCAATCACACTTGCACCCTTTTCATACCACAGATGTGCCATTTTCCCATAATCTTTTGTATTAGCTTGTGTACTCCAAGTTTTAGTTGCTCCATCATAAGCAGCTCCTCCGTTTGGATATACAATAATTGGTTTTGTTGAGACTTCTTTAATCTCTGAGATTAAAGACTCAACATATTGTGGTGCTGTACAATTTATACCAATAGCTACAATTTGTTCTTTGTCATCTAAAAACTTTGCACACTCTTTTATGCTTTCACCACTATTTATATGTTTTCCATCTTTTGCACTAAAAGTTATCCAAGCTTGGGTTGAAGGAAACTCTTCTAAAAGTTTTACATAAGCTTTTGCTTCTATTAAACAAGGAACTGTCTCACAAGCCAATAAATCAGGTTTTGCTTCAATCAAAGCTTGCATTCTTTTTCTATGAAAGTTTACAAGTTCTTCTTGGCTTAGTCCATAATTACCTCTAAACTCTGAACCATCTGCTAAATATGCTCCATAAGGACCAACAGAAGCTGCTACAAGAGGTTTAATTCTCTTATTTGATTCATTACTTGCCCAAAACTCATCTCTTGCTTCTATGGCTAGTTTAATAGAAGATTGCAAAAGTTCTTTTGCTTGGACTTCATTTAGCCCTCGCTCTTTAAAGCCTTCAAATGTAGCTTGATAACTTAAAGTTGTAATGCAATCACTTCCAGCTTCTAAATAGTCTTTATGAACTTCATAAATTGCTTTTGGATTTTCCATCAAAAATTTAGCTGACCAAAGTGAATCATTGATGTCATAACCTTTTCTCTCCAACTCTGTTCCTGTTGCTCCATCTATTATTACTATTTTTTGATTTTTCAATATCTCTTTGATTTTATTCATAATTTATCCTATTTATTTTTAAAAAAGTATCAAGCTTTTTTAAGTACTTGTTTTTTAATTCATCTGATATAAAAGAAGAGAGAAAAGAGTTTCTAACAAGTTTTACAATATCTTCTTTTGCCAAATCTATATGTTCATATAAATTTATAAAGTTATCATTTAAATAACCTTTAAAATATGCTGGATCATCAGAGTTTATTGTTACATTTAGGCCATAGTCTAAAAGTTGTTTTACATTATGTTGTTTGTAGTTTTCAAAAACTTTTAGTTCTATATTTGAATTTGGGCAAACGGTCAAAGGTGTTTGCTCTTTTTTTAATCTTTCCATCAACTCTTTTGAATGAACTGCTTGTACTCCATGGTCGATTCTTTGGATATCCAATAAATCTAAAGCCTCATAAATATACGAATAATCAGCCTCTTCTCCCGCATGAGCCACAAGTTTAAATCCTGCATCTTTTGCTTTTTTAAACACTTCTTTAAATTTTGAAGGAGGATGTCCAAGTTCCGAAGAATCAAGCCCAACACCTATAATCTTATCTTTGAAAGGTAAAGACTCTTCAAAAGTTTTTAAAGCCTCTTCTTGACTTAAATGTCTTAAAAAACACATAATAATATTTGAACTAATTCCAAACTTCTCTTTGGCATCTTCTAAAGCTTCACTTATTCCTAAAATAATCGTTTCAAAAGATACACCTCTTAAAGTATGTGTTTGTGGGTCAAAAAATATCTCTGTATGGATTATATTATTTTCCACACATTTTAAAATATAAGCCCAAGTCAAATCATAAAAATCTTTTTTATGAAGAAGTACATTTGCTCCCGCATAATAAATATCCAAAAAGGATTGTAAGTTTGTGAAATCATAAGCAGCTTTTACCTCTTCAATAGAACTGTAAGGTATCTTTATATTATTTCTTTTTGCAAGCTCAAACATAAGTTCTGGTTCTAGTGAACCTTCAATATGTAAGTGTAGTTCTGCTTTTGGTATTTCTTTTATAAATTCTATCATCTTTTTTCCAAATTTTATTTACCACTTTTGTTTTGGGGGTATGTACTCTTTTATAGCTTTTAATAGTATTTCTTGATTGTCTGTTTTAATAAGCATATCAGAGTACTCTTTTCTTAAAAACTCTGCTTCACACATATTATCTATCATCTCAAATAATTTGTTATAAAATCCATTTATATTAAAAAAAGCACAAGGTTTATTATGAAAGCCAAGTAACGCCCAAGTCCAAACTTCAAAAGTCTCTTCTAATGTTCCTGCACCTCCTGGAAGTACTACAAAAGCATCAGCCATCTCTGCCATTGCAGCTTTTCTTTCATGCATATTTGAAACTACTTTTAAGTCAGTTATTCCTGTGTGAGCCAACTCTTTTTCTTTTAATTTTTCAGGAATTACTCCATAAACTTTTCCACCATTTTCCATAACAGAATCTGCAATTGCACCCATAAGTCCAACATTTCCACCACCATATACTAATTCTATATTGTTTTGAGCAAAATATTTACCTAGTCGTTTTGTAGCGTTTATATATTCTATATTATTACCAGCACTTGATCCACAAAAAACTGCAATTCTCATTATCTGATTCCTTATTTTTATATATTTAAATAAATATTATATCTAAAGTCAATTGTTTGTTTTATTTAATGTGAGGATTTTTATTTAATATAAAAAGAACTACTTTTCTAATTGATTTTATAATCGGGTATAAAAATACAGAAAAGAACTTTGTATTCAATACTTTTACTTCTTTAGTAGATAGTTTATTTAATTGTTTTACAGCATTTGAGCCTTGAAATATCTTTTCATCAACTTCAATAATAATTCCATTATTAATATCAAAGCCCTTTTCTCTTAAAAGTTTTATTTTTTGAGGATATTCCCTTGCATTATAAAGGTTAAGATTATGATTAGTTTTTACTAAATTATAATTTGCATAATAATTACAAAATGGGCACTCTTTATCAAAATATAAATTCACACTCTTTTTCATAAACTTAAGATATTTTTCCAGTTCTAAGAGTATAAGCCCAATCTGCTCTTCCATTAGATTCAGCTGTTAATGCTGCTTTTTCATAATCATAAGCAACTTTTACCAACTCTATATTATATTCACTTGAATTTACATCAAGTATTATATATGTGGCATCAGGATAAGCATTTTCTATAATATGTTCATTTGGTGATTTATCTTTGTAAGCTTGCAAACCTACTGAACCTGGATTGATAAGCACTTGCCCTGTACTTAAATTTACACATCTAGGAGTATGAGAATGTCCACAAATTACAAACTTAGATTCTACATCATCAAGAAGTTCAATTATCTTTTTTTCATCTCTTAAAACTGGTTTCCCACTACTTACATCTTCAAGTAAATAAACACTATCATCATGTTGTGTCCCATGAGTTACATACAAATCTTTTCCTAAAAATTTTTCAAAGGGTAAATCTTGTATCCAATATAAAACCTCTTCACCCAAGTTTTCATAAGTATATTTTAAAGTAGGATTATTTTCTAGCTGTTCTAAAGAAGCTTCTAAAATCTCTCTATCTTGATTTCCACAGATATTTACAAAGTTGTTTTCTCTTAATAATTCATAAGTAGCTTTTGGTTCTATTGGTCCATAAAATGAATCCCCTGCATTTATCATCATATCAACACTTTTGCTCTTTGCATCATTTATAACTGCTTGCAAAGCATAAATATTTGAGTGTATATCTGACAAAATCGCTATTTTCATTTTTTATTCCTAATAATTTAAATTTTTTGAATTATATCTAAAAAGTTTTTAGTAAATATATAAATTATAATTTTCTTAAGTAATAATTAATTCTGAAATAATTTTTAAAAATATGTACTTATTGTGTATAAAATACTCATAAAAGTCAAATTTTTGATAATTTTTAAGCTAAAAGGAAAATTTCTTTTTATACAATAGCAAAAATCAATAGTAAGGAAAAAATACATATGGAAAAAGTAGTAATTATTGGTGGTGGATATGCTGGTATTTATGCACTAAGAGAGTTAGTAAAAAATAAAAATATAAAAATAACACTTATAGATACACATACTTTTCATAATCTACAACCTGAAGTTTATGACTTAATTGCAAATAAGTCTAATATAGCTGATGTTACTATTGACTTGACTACTTTATGTATGGGATTAAAACATCCTTATTTAGAATATAAAAATTTAAAAGTAACTCAAATAGATTCTCAAAAGAAAAAGATATACACAGAAGAAAAAGAGAGCGTAGAGTTTGATTATTTAATAATGGCAGCAGGAACAAGAACTTACTTTCCACATGTAATTCCAGGATTGAATAATGCCCATGACATCAAAAAACTTAATTGGGCAGTCTATTTCAAACAAAGTTTTGAAAATCAACTTTTCAAAAAGATTCAAGATGAAGCAAAAAAATGTGATGACACTCATATTGTAGTTGTTGGAGCTGGATTATCAGGAGTTGAAATAGCAGCAGAAATGGCATATAACTCTAAAATGTTCTTCAAAAGAGGAAACTTCACTTGTGATAACTTGAAAATTTCTCTAATTAGTAGTGCTGATACTATTTTACCAGGATTGGACTCTAAACTAGTCGCTTTTTCCCATGAAAGACTTAAGTCACTTGGTATCAATGTTATTACAAATACAAAACTTCAAAGATGTGAAGACGATCTTGCGTATTTTACAAATGGAACGAAAATAGACCATTCATTTTTAATTTTTACAGGTGGAGTTGAAGCATCGAAAATAACTTCTGAACTTGATGTGGAAAAAAATCAAAGAGGTCAAATCATAGTAAATGAATATATGCAAACAAGTAAATATGACAATATCTTTGCTATTGGTGATGCAGCTCAAATAAAAAATAGAAAAGATGAAATAATGCCTCCAAATGTTACTATTGCTAGAATTAGTGGTATAAATGCAGGTAAAAATATATTAAATCTAATCAATAAAAGGAAACTAGTAAGAGCAAATCCAAAACTTGAAGGAATTTTAATAGCCCTTGGCGGTAAATATGCAGCAGGAAGTATTTATGGATTATTTCATGTAAAAGGAAGAATCGCATATGAAATCAAAAAATATGTATTTGATTCTTATAGAAAACCACTTTTAAAACTTATTACAGATGGTTATAAAAAACTAAAAAAAATATAATAAAAGTAAGAATTTTTAAGAGTTTTTAAATAATTTATAATCTCACTTGAAGAGCCTTGAAATATTATTTTTTCTCTATTTTTTTCAAGTTGATACTCATACATTGGGTCATAATATTCTTTTAAAAGATATGCTATCCAGTGTTTGTATTCTTCTAAACTTCCATTTTTTTCTTGCTCTTTAATAGCATCAGAAAACAACTCTTTTAAAACTTTATGTCTCATACTTCCTAATCTTTTTTGTATTCTTTCCATGGCACTTCTTATGTCATTAATCCAAAAGACAAAATAATCTTTTCCAAACTCTTTTTTGTAATTTATTTGAGCTTTTAAAATATATTCATCAAAGGTGATATTTATTCTTTCTTCAAAAGAAGTTTCAAGAACTATTATTGAAGCATTTGATAAATACTGCGCAAAATTTTTTGGAATATAAATACTTCCAATATATTTACCTTCATCTTCAAATAATAAATATGAAAAGCCTTTATTTACTTTTTCAATCAGTTCATATGCTAAAGAATTTTCAAAATCTATTTGTGCAGGTTGAGAACTTATTTGTTTACCAAATGTCGAACCCCTGTGGTTTGCTAAACCTTCTAGGTCAATAGAGTTTTGGATTTTATTTAAAAGAATAGTTTTCCCACTACCAGTATGACCTCCTAAAATAAGAGGTTTGAAATATTTTGGTGAATTATCTATTTCATTCATCAAATAATTTCTAAAAGCTTTATATCCACCTTTTAATCTTTTAATCTCTGGGATATATTCACTTATCCACTCTTGGGCAATCTTTGAACGCTGCCCTCCTCTAAAACAATACAATATAGCACTTGGGTTATCTTTTTTAAAATCAAGCCAAGCTTTGATTCTATTTTCTTTTATTTCACCAGAAACAAGTTTATGCCCAAGTGTAACAGCTTCTTTATTTCCATAATTTTTATATTTAATTCCAATTAGATGTCTCTCTTCGTCTGAAATAAGAGGTAAGTTTATAGCATGGGGAAATGAACCTTTTTTAAACTCAATTGGAGCCCTAACATCTATTAGCGGAGTCTTGGATAAAACAAGAGATTTAAAATCACTGGTTTGTGAAGAATTTATCATATAAGAAGAAGCCTTATTAAATATTTTTAACAGTATACAGCATAAAGAGTGAAAAATATAATTAGAAGTAAAATTTGAATATAATGCAAAAAAATGAAGGAAAAAATATGGCTACAAAAAATAATGGATTTTTAAAAAGAGCAGATGAACATATATCACTAGCAAATGAACAATTAGAACAAGAGATAACTCAAGGTGAAGTAAGTGCTTCATTTATGTATGGTGCTGCAAGATTTAATGCTTGGATAGCATCAACTTCATTTGCAAATGCCCAAGATATGGCAAATGAAAAAGATAAAATAATAGAGTATTTTGTAAATGAATATAAATTGGCGTTAGCAGAACATATAGATAATCATGTAAGTAATTATGATTTTTCACAAAATAATATCGAAGAAGAGTGAAAATAATTTGAGAGCGTTTAAAATTCCGTGTCAGTCACCAATAGTTACATA
>TARA_R110002033_G_scaffold171176_1_pt1 | contig 73204 bp, 59 predicted proteins | sample TARA_R110002033 | Tara Oceans TARA_R110002033 (sample SAMEA4397051) | marine metagenome | biome: Polar Biome; feature: [SRF] surface water layer (ENVO:00010504); material: water (ENVO:00002006), including particulate matter (ENVO:01000060) such as... | depth 5 m
GGGCGTATATTAAGGATCTACAGATTTTGTGCAACCCTTTTTTGAGTTTTTTATCATTTTGTCATATTTATTTGCTCCATCCTCAGAAACTGGCTACACAGTGATCAAAAGACACAAAAAAGGTCATTATTTGTACAAATAATGACCTTTAGATTTCAAATATCTCTCTCAGTTTCATTATGAATTAGTAGAAAGTTCTCGACGACGTTTTACCTCATAAACAATTGCCAACAAGATGGTGATAGAAATCATAACCAAACCAAGCGCATTTACTGCTGGTGTTAAGCCCGTTCTCACTTTAGATGCTATATAGACAGTTAGCGTTGTGTCGTAACCTTTAACAAACAAGGTCGTGTTGTAGTTTTCAAACGATTGCAAAAACGCAATTGCTGCCGCAGAGATAATCGCTGGCTTTAAGTAAGGCAACAAAATCCGACGAAATGCTTGCCATTGTGTCGCACCCAAACTTAACGCAGCATTTTCAAGCATACGATCAAATCGCTGCAAACGAGCCAATACCATCAGCATGACATAAGCGGCAATAAAGGTGGTTTGTGCAACAACAGTTAAAAACACGCCGCCACTCACAGACAAGCCTTTCCAAAAGATAAGCGTTGAAATACCCACGATGACACCAGGGGTTAACAGCGGTGACATCATCAAGGTATAAATGAAGGTTTTCCCTTTACCTTGCACAGTCGATAAAAACAAAGCGCAGCAAATGCCAATTGGCACAGCAATCACCAATACACCAGCCGCAACCAAGACACTTGTCCATAAAGCCGTCCACATCGCACCATCTTGAGCAAGCGCCTCAAACCATTTAAGCGTTGTGCCTTTCCAAGGAGAAACAGTAGGAAAACGGCTGTCATTAAAAGTCGCCAACCCCATAATAATAAGCGGTGTGAATAAATAGACAAAAAATACGCCGATATAAAAGCGCACGGCAAATCGCATAATAGTTTCAGATTTCATTTTGCAATGTCCCCCAAACCTACTTTAAAGACGCGCATCACCAAGGCGATAAAACCAATACAGATAATCAGCAATAAAAATGCATATGCCGCACCTTGGTTCCAATCGCCGCCCTCAAAAAACCAATTGTAGATAATTTGAGTAAACCAACGACTACCTGGAGAACCTAACAACGCAGGTACAGCATAACTGCCCGCCGCTAACATGAAGGTCATAATGCAACCTGTTGCAATACCTGGTTTGGCATGGGGAATAACCACACGCCAATGTGTTCGAATCCAACCTGCGCCCAAATTACGAGCCGCTTTAATCTGGTTGGTATCCAAACTTTCAATGGCGTTATAAATAGGAAAGATCATAAATAAGATGTAGGCGTAAACCATACCGATCAGCACACCACCATCACCCGATAAAAATCGAATGGGACGATCAATGATTCCTAGCCCTAATAGCAAAGCATTCAGCGGCCCTTTATAGGCTAGGATGATGTACCAAGAAAACGTCCGTAAAATTTCATTGATCCAGAAAGGAATAATCAGTAACAACAAACATAACGCGGCTTTTTGAGGCGTGGCGACTTTGGCAAGATAAAAAGCAATCGGATAACTTACCACTAGCGTCAGTGACGTAACCAACACACTCGACCAGATGGTTTTGAAGAAAATAGCCAAATGTATTTTATTGCTGAACAAGGTCTCATAATTCATTAAGGAATACGTATCTTTTGGTCCACCAATGTCGGCAGGCAATAGATTCGGGCGAAACGAATAATCCACCATTAATATCTGTGGCAAAATCACCAAACCAATCAGCCAAATAGCGATCATGCCTATAATACCAACCGCCAAGCTGCTACCAAATCGCGCTTTTAGCTGACTAAACATGGCCGCCTCCGGCAATCACAATGGCATCCTGTTCATTATAAGAAAGACTAACCGGCGCGCCTTTTTTCAGCGACTCAGAAAACTGATGTGTACCAAGCTGAATAGACAAAGGTAAGTTAGCAGGCGTATTGGCATTGAGCGTTAAATACGCGCCTTCAAAATTCACTTCATCAATAGTCGCTCGCAGAGTATGCATTCCGTCCTCTGCTTGTAACCTAAAGTTCTCAGGACGTATAAAAAGTGTGGCATCAGTCCCAACAGCTACATTACCTTGCGAACGTCCTGCCAGCTTGCCAAGTGGCCCACAATCTAAAACGACAAAATCGGAATTAGCTTCGATCACCTTACCTGAAACCCCATTGTTTTCACCAACAAATGAGGCAACAAACGCGGTATGAGGATCTCGGTATAAGGTAATAGGATCGGCTACTTGTTGAATTCGTCCTGCCGACATTACAGCCACTCGGTCAGACATAGTGAGCGCTTCACCTTGATCATGGGTAATATAGATAAAAGTAATGCCTGTTTTACGTTGAATCGCTTTTAATTCGGTGCGCATATGTTGGCGCAACTTTAGATCTAACGCCGACAATGGCTCATCAAGCAACAATACTTGCGGCTCAACAGCCAAAGCACGAGCGATGGCAATGCGCTGCTTTTGCCCACCAGACAACTCAGATACTCTTTTAGTACTACTACCTTCCAAAGCCACCAGCTCAAGTAATCGATCTGATGCTTTTTTGCGCTCACTTTTCGAAACACCGCGAACCTCTAAACCGAATTCAATGTTTTCGGCGACCGTCATGAGAGGAAAAAGTGCGAGGTTTTGAAAAATCATCGAGGTGGGACGTTTATTAGCTGGCACGCCACGCATGCTCTTACCGCCAATTTTAATGTCACCCTGCGTTGGATCTATAAATCCACTTATCATGTTCAGAATCGTCGTTTTACCACAACCAGAAGGGCCTAAAAAGCTAAAAAACTCGCCGGATTTTATCGTTAAGTCGGTTTGTTGTATGGCGGTAAAGTCACCAAATTGCATGACGGTATTATCTAGATGAACACTGCTATCCATATTTCTCTCGCTGATTGATTTTCTTGACACAATCGTCTCGATACAAAAAAGCCCCTCGTGAAAATCACAAGGGGCCTTCGAGGTTTATGCAGACAAGTAACGGTCTTGGTATTCGTTACGTAATGCGACGTACCATGGCTCTTGGATTGGCCACCACCAAAGGTTGGCAAGATCTTGTTTGCTGTAAGAGTCTTGGAAAAACTGCTTAGTTTCTGCTGGCAATAGAGCATCCGCACCTTTCGCGGTGGAGTTGTATCCTGTCGCTTTGACGAACATAGCGCCCGCTTCTGGCGTGTAGTACCAGTTGATGAATTCATAGACTGAATCCACATTGTTGGCATTCTTAGGAATCACAAAACCTTCCATCCAAGCCAATGCACCTTCTTTTGGTGCGCCGTATGCAATAGGCTCGCCTTCCGATTGCAGTTTAAATGCTGTGCTATCCCAAGTTTGGCCGATAGTCGCGCCATTGGTACGGAATGCGCCTTGCGCTTCGTTTTCTGTAGACCAGAACTGAGCAATCGCGCCTTTATGTTCAACCGCTGTTTTCAAAATAACATCGAAGTTAGCGCGCATGGCTTTTTCGTTTTTATACGAATCTAGCAATGGAAAAGGCAGCTTACCCGCTTTTTCTAACCACAAACCAATACCAACAAGAGCTGAGTGTCCTCGAACCGTTACGCCACCAGAGTTTTCTGGTAACCAAAGATCACCGTAGCTTAGCTCTTTGCTGACTTTTGCATCATTCTTATTGTAAGCAATCGCTTCCGTACCCCAATCCGATGGTGCAAAATAACGCTTACCTTTTACAATTCCACCAACATCCGATCCTGACAATGCGCTTTCTAAACAACCACTCCATTTAATTCTTTTAACATCAAGAGGTTGCACAAGCTCATAGTCGACATAGCCTGGAACGCGGTCAACAGTCGGCATAATAATATCGAAGCCAGTTCCGTCCGTAGCACGCAGAGAGTTCATCAACTCATCATTAGTACCGTATGGCGTAAAAGTAGCATTGATACCGGTTTTTGCTTTGAAATCCGCTAGCATTTCATCCGTAATGTAACCAGCCCACGCATAAATACGCAGCTCTTTATTAGCAGCGATGGCTTTATTGATAGAAAACGGGGTAGCGGCAACAGCACCTGCGATAGAGGCGCCTTTCACGAATTGGCGACGGGAAAGGGTCATTCTTGAGCTCCTTTTATTTTATATGATTAATTGCTATTTCATGAGAAAAGCGGCTTAACATCCAAAACACACTTTTATTAAACGTTCGTTTAATATCCGTTTTAATCTAATACAAAATAATGACGAAAAAGTGACCATGGAAGGTTTTTTTTCCAATTAGACAGGATTAACCCTAACCAAGACGTAAACAGTCAAAAATAAGGCGCTTTTAGACAGTTTAAGACTTTCTATAACCCTCCTGTTTCATATACCTCACACAATACCAGTCATATTTTTGTCACATACTCATATTAAGGTAGTCGCATTCATCGATTTATGTAAATTAAAGTAGGGCCTGAATTGAAAATCTCCCATGTTACACGCACAACCACCGTGAGTTATTTCATTATTGCAGCCATGTTGGTCGCGCTACTTCTTTGGAGTTTAATGAAATTTCGCAGCGCTTTTGAGCAAAGTGACACCTACACTCAAGTTTGGGAATATTCCTCTATCGACTTAAAGCAACAAATTGAAGGCTATTTATCGTCAGGTGAAGCGTCTGCACTGCAAACAGCACAAGAGTTTATTGAGAAAAAAATTCGTCCCGCACTTAACTCACTTCCCAATACCATTAAAGATCCAATAAATGGACAATTAATTGAAATAGAAAAAAGCCTTCAATCTGATGTGAGAGCAGCCGGTAAACTGTCCGGAAACCCTTATGCATTGATTGAGAACAATGAAAGACAAACCTTACTATCGCTAGATACTCTGGCTGATAAAGTTGCGCTATTTCAATCACACCATGATCTGCAGTCCGCAGCTATTTACTTAGCAAGCCAAGCTTTGTTATACGCAGACCTTGCTCATGTGAGTAATGCAAAAGACAACTACCTCGCAAAAAGCACGCCTGAGAATAAGCAGCGCTTAGTTCAATCCATTGAAGTCTTTAAATCCCATATCGCTGATTTCGGTAAACTTCCCATACTAGAATTAGACGAAAAAAAAGACACAGAGTCTGCTGACGATTTATCGTCATTAATGGGATGGGCAAGCGATTCAGAGAGCTCAACGGAAGCAGTCGATCCTCTTGAAGAAACCAAAAGTGAGCTGCACACTTGGTCAAGTCGCTATTTAAAAGACGTTGATTCTAGCCTAATTAATATCCAACAAGCGGTTACCGCCCAAAACAAGATTCGCTCGCTCATTAATCAGCTTGAAGAGATTTTAAAGGCTGGTACTGAAGACATTCAAAAAAGCGCTCAAGCCACTCAAGAACAAACCTTAGTCGCATTTTCTGTCTTCGTCATTTTGATGATTTTAACCACTATCTCAGTGCATATTTTCCAAAACAAGGTCGTTGTAAAAAGCGCTCGAGATTTATACACAGCGGTAAAAGATTTAGTCGAGCACCAAAACATCAACACCCTTAAAGTCGGCAAGAATAAAAACGAACTGTCAGACGTAGCCCATTACTTAAACCGCTACTTAGAACAAATTGCCGTACAACGACAACAACGAGATACCGAGTTAAACAATATCTCAATCTCACTTAATGAGATGCTGAGTGCCTTTGGGCAAGTGCACGAATTAAGCACGGCCTCTAGACACGAATTAGATGATACACTAAACATGTCGAACCAAGTCGAAACGCTAGCGAGTAAAGCTGAAGTGCGCGCTCAAGAAGTAGCAAATTATGCTACCGAAACCAATACCGCCATGTCACACAGTGTAAACCAGGCTGCATCACTGGCACTTGCTAACCAAACTACGGTTGAGCGACTTAATAGCAGTAAAAAGGCATTAACCAGCTTAAGCTCATCCGTTTCTAGCGCCTCCTCTATTGTTGGCGGCATCAGAGACATCTCAGAGCAAACTAACTTACTTGCACTCAATGCTGCCATAGAAGCAGCACGAGCAGGTGAACATGGCCGAGGCTTTGCTGTGGTCGCCTCTGAAGTGAGAACCTTATCTACCAGAACCCAACAATCCCTAGAAGAGATCACGAAGATCTTTTCACAGCTGACATCAGCAAGCAATAAACTCACCCAGAATATAGATTTAATTGAAACAGCTTCAATTGAACAAATAGATTTGACCCATGCTCTCGGTCAATCGGCACAAGATATTCTTGAGAAATCTAAGCAATCTAGCCATTTAGCGAAAAAGGCAACCGGCTATGCTGCAGAGCAAAAACTCGGCATGAATAAGCTAAATAGCGCCGTCGTCAAAGTAAGAGAGCAAGCCAACGAGTCTGAAGCGTTTATGGCTGGAGTGACCAATAACATCAAACAGAAAATTCAAGACATTACGACCACATTGGGAATCAACTAACTCCAAGATAGGCCTTTTGTCTTTAAGCTTTTTATTTTTAAGAAAGAACGACAGATACAAAAAATCCAGCCGTAGCTGGATTTTTTAACATCAAGAGTAGAAAGGGAAAAAATTAGAACAAAACGCGTGCTTTAACCGTTCCTTCCACTTCTTTTACTTTCTCAAGCGCTAATTCGCCCTCTTCTGCATCCACGTCCATTACCATATAGCCAAGCTTCTCCGTTGTACGAAGGTATTGACCCGTAATGTTGATGTTGTTTTCAGAGAAGATCGCGTTGATCTTAGAAAGCACACCAGGACGGTTTTCATGAATATGAAGAATACGGTGGTTATCGGCCTGAGATGGCAATGCCACTTCTGGGAAGTTAACAGCTGCTGTAGTGGTACCAACATCAGAGTATTTAATAAGCTTCTCAGCCACTTCAATACCGATGTTTTCTTGCGCTTCCATTGTGCTACCGCCGATATGAGGCGTTAGGATCACATTGTCTAAACCACGTAGTGGTGATACGAATTCTTCATCGTTGCCTTTAGGCTCAACAGGGAATACGTCGACAGCTGCGCCACCTAAATCTCCAGACTTAATAGCTTCAGCCACAGCGTCTAGATCGGCAACCGTACCGCGTGAAGCATTAATGAAGATAGAACCCTTCTTCATTTGAGACACTTCTTTCGCGCCGATCATCATCTTAGTCGAATTCGTTTCTGGTACATGCAAGCTGATAATATCGCTAGTAGACAGCAATTCTTTCAAGCTCTTAATCTGACGCGCATTACCTAATGGCAATTTAGTGACGATATCGTAAAAGCATACTTCCATGCCTAAAGATTCTGCCAAAACGCTCAATTGAGTACCGATACTGCCGTAACCAATAATACCCAAACGCTTACCACGAGTTTCGAAAGAACCCGCTGCAGATTTAATCCAACCGCCACGATGACATGCTGCGTTTTTCGCAGGAATACCTCGAAGTAATAGAATTAACTGACCAAGAACTAGCTCTGCAACACTACGAGTATTGGAGTATGGCGCGTTGAAGACAACAATACCTTTCTCACTTGCTGCATCCAGATCTACTTGGTTCGTACCAATGCAGAAACAACCAATGGCAACCAGTTTGTTAGCATGTTCTAAAACATTCGCTGTTAACTGAGTACGAGATCGAATACCAATGAAATGCGCTTCCGAGATTTTCTCGATCAACTCATCTTCTGCTAGTGCAGTTTTGTGGTATTCAATGTTGGTATAGCCTGCGTCATGCAATGCATCCAATGCAGATTGATGAACGCCTTCTAATAACAAGATTTTAATTTTGTCTTTGTCTAGTGAGTTATTACTCATGGCTCGTTCGACTTCTCTTTGGTGGTGGGGGAAAAAGTTTGATTATATTAACACAGAATAATGCGTAACCTACCGCTGCTACAGGAATGTCTTTCATTATGAGAAGAACAATGCTCATAGCAGCCTCGCCTGATTACCTAGATCGCAAATTTGTTTTATTCTACTTGAGTTTTTCTCTGCAAATACACACCTGTTTCGACATGATGAGTATAAGGGAACTGATCAAACATGGCATATCGGACCACTTCATGGGTGCTCGACAAGGCTTCTAAATTCGCTTTCAGCGTTTCAGGGTTGCAAGAAATATAAAGAATAGAATCTATCTTACGAATCAATTCAACCGTCGCATCATCTAAACCTGCTCGTGGTGGATCCACTAACACAACAGAAGGAGTCAATTCGCTAACGCCAGCCTGAACCAAGCTCTTAGGCAACTCTACGTCGCCATTCAAGGCCGCAGACACATCTTCACTGGCCATTTTAACCACTTGAACATTGTGCATGCCATTGATAGCAATATTCAGCTGCGCAGAATTAACTGACACTTTTGAAATTTCTGTCGCAACCACTCGATCAAAACGACGAGCTAGAGGAATAGAAAAGTTGCCATTACCACAATACATTTCCAGCAAATCACCGGATGCTTCTTTAGTAACATCCAACGCCCATTCCAACATTTTTTCACTGATGCCAGCATTAGGCTGAGTGAAGCTATTTTCAACTTGTTGATAATGGAATTTTTGGCCATTTACCGTTAGCGTCTCCATTACAAAGTCGCGAGTAATAATTTGCTTTTTCTTACGGCTACGACCAATAAAATGGCACGCAGGAAAGGCGTCATTTAGCTGCTGAACAGCGGCATTCCATTCAGCATCAATCGGTTTATGGTAAAGCAAACTGATCAAGGCTTCACCTGTAGTTGTCGTTAAAAAGTCCACTTGAAAGAGCTTGTAACGTAAAACTGGGATATCGCGAACAGCATCAAGCAGTTTTGGCATCAGCTCATTAATAAGGCTCGACGCAGCCAGAAATTGATCAGTACGAATCGGCGTTCTAGGGTCTGCAGAATCAAACATCGCATAATATAAATCATCACCATCATGCCAAATCCGGAATTCAGCTCGCATGCGGTAATGAGTCGGCTGACTCGCAAATACTTCCATCTCAGGCAATGACAAAGTCGCCATTAATTTGGCTAATTCAGCTTGCTTATCTTGCAGCTGCTTTTCATACATTTCTGGTTGAATTTGATCCGGTCTCATGGCTGATTCTCTTGGAGGCGATAGATACTTGTAGAGCGCGGCATTATACGAGTTCCCCGTATACAAATCTAATCGCTTGCGCAAAAACAAAGAAATAGAAGGGCTGATTAACGCAAACTCTTAATTAATGTAATCTCTTAACGTAGGTACTCAGGTCCGAGCAAAATAGCTAAAGACAAGGTGAGGGAAAACGTACCGTCATAGCCATCATCCGCTTCATGGGTGAATTGCGGTATTATTTGACCAATTAGCCAATCTTTATAAAGCAGGCGTTCATATTGGACATTGTATAAAAAACTGTCAGACCCAATAGAATTATCTCCCGACTGCAGAAAGCTCAACTGGTACCCTAAACGGTTTTTATCATCCAATCGATGCTGAATCGAGAAATTTTCACGAACATAAAACAGCCCCTCTTTATCAAGCCAAGTTACGCCAAAATCTGAACCAAAGTTTAGTGTAGGGCTCACCGCGTAGCCTAAACCAACGCCATAACGAGCACCAATACCTTTGGAGTAATAAGCAAAGGCCTCTTGATTCTGCCACCAGCTCCATTGATCAGTAACTTCACCCTGCTTAAGGCGCAAGCGCAGAAAGGGGTCAAGTGGAAAATCAACTCTTATACCTGCATCAACATCTAGCCCTATATCGTCTTTTATATAACGTACAGCGGCCGAAACGTTAGATTTCAAAGCAGAATTCACAACGCCTTTTTGCTGAGACGATTCACCTCTCAAGCTCTCAGGAGCTAAAGAGTCAGGCTCGGACTCGACAACTAAACGCAGTCGATCTTGAGTATTCGGCAATTTAAGCCGTGTACGGAAATCAAAAAAACCTGAGCGATCACTGCCACTCAATACAGAACCAAATCGTACTTCTAAGTAACTATCTGAAGGTTCTCTACTTTGTTCACCAGATAAAAAGGAATCTATATTCGTCGACCAATTACCAATTGTCTTTGAAACCGTTTCATGGGAACTCAACCACCAAGGAACATCATCACTCTCTGCTTGTTGGCTAACTTTTGCTTGAGTGTTGACATCATCTCTCGTTTCTTCTGCAGAAAGAGCGAACAAGGGCCAGGAAGTTACTAAGCAAAACGCAGTAATATAACCCTTGTTCCATGGCATACTTTAGTTGCCTTTCAGCATTTGTTGGATCATTAAAGAGGAGTTCTCGGCAGCCACTTTAAGGTATTCCTCAAAGCTTTGAGGAGATTCTTTACCTGCAATATCCGACAAAGAACGTACCACAACAAATGGTGTTCCAAATTTAAAACACACTTGAGCAACGGCTGCAGCTTCCATCTCAACAGCAACTAACTCGGGGAAAATCGCTCGCACAGCTTCCACTCGAACAGGATCATTCATGAAGCTATCGCCCGTTCCAATCAATCCCACTTTTGCTTGTACTTGAGTGACTTTTTGTAAGGCTGCTTTAGCTTCAGCGACTAACCTTTCATCCGCAGCGTAAGTAGCAGGCATATTTGGAACTTGCCCCATTACGTAACCAAAGGCAGTCACATCCACATCATGATGTACCACTTGATCTGATATCACCACATCGCCAACCTGTAACTCAGGATCAAAACCTCCTGCAGAACCAATATTGATCACATATTCGGGCTTAAACTGAGATAACAACAAAGTAGTCGATACGGCTGCATTTACTTTACCAATACCAGATTTAAGCAAAACAACGTCTTTACCTTCAAAACGCCCAACAAAAAAATCACAACCAGCAATAGTCTGTTCACGAACATCTGTCATCCACGCTTTGATAACAGCTACTTCTTCGTCCATGGCTCCAATTAATCCAATTACGCTCATTCATTGCTCCTCAGGTTTGTATTCTGTCGTATTACATTTTGTGTAAATAATCGTATTTGATCACCAGAGTAAGGCAATGTCATACTAAAAAAAGACACATTATCCGGCATTTCAGGCCACTTTTGCACCGAATAAAATCGAACTTTTGGAAAATCGGCCTGAATTGATCGCAAAAGAGCTCGAGGTTGGGGCTCAAGTAATACAACAATGGCATCATGGTGATATGACAGCACTACGTGATAATTAGATAAATCTACCAACCATTGTGTCGCCACCTCATACTTTTCTAATTCGACATACCAAATTGCTTTTGTGATTCGACTGCCACCAATCATCACCCAAGATAAAGCCTGCTCATGCGAATGAGTGGGGATAACGCCCTCCAACTCACAGGCTTTGGCTAACACTTGATGTAAATTGTAGTCGAAAGAACATCCTTGCAAGGTAAAAACATCTGGATCCACCTCCATCAGCAAGGTGCTATTAAGCCAAACGATAGGAAGCTCATCACGATTATATTTAAGTTTAAGGGCTCGGGTCATATCTGCCTGTGCTTCAACGTCTTTATCACAGCCAATCAGTACTGCATCAAATTTCACCACAGCACTGGATTGAGTAAAAAAGCTATCCGTTGAGACATATTCTTCCACCTGCAACCCAAGTCTAACTAAAGCAGCTTTGATAATATTGGGATTGGGGTAATCATTTGCGACCCAAGCCACAACCTGATTAGGTGTTAACTGCTTGAGTATAGACTGATACTCCAACTCTTCCATGATCAAATTAATCTGCAAGGCATTATTTTGTAAGGTCTTTTGCTGCCCTCCAAGAGGTGCTAGCAACATCTTAATCATCCAGTAAAAAAGAGGTCTGAATGCCATATCATTCATCGCAATCATTTCAAGTTCTTCGCCATCGAAGCGAACAGTCAATCGACGTTCAGCCATATCATTCGACATCACCATCATGAGCAAAGCGCGAATCAGCCCTCTGAAATTTGCATCCACTGCAATGTTTCTTGCACCTACTTCGACAGAACAGTCCAATAGCGCCCTATTCGCCTCTACCCCCATTGCAGCCATAACCCGAGCACTTTCCTGACAAAAGACCTCTCCTATGGGCAAATAAGATACCTTACTATCTAGGCTACTAATGTCATCTAATACGGATATTAATAACGCAAGCCAGCCCTGAAGATGTTTACTATCAATATATCCAGGCAGTGAAGAAAGATACGTCAACTCACTCAATATAGCGTCAGTATCTACTTTCTTTTGCTGTGCAGACGACAATGGCTGCAGCTGCTCCAGTTGCCACATTAAACTGATTTCTTGGGTAACATTTCGCCCTACTAATAATAAGCCGCGGTAATTGCTCTCGTTTTTAAACGAATGAACTTGCCATTGATATATTCGACCTAAACTACTGCCAGTTAACTCAAAGGCAACACCTACTTCGCCTTTTAACGCTTCTTGAATCGATTGATGACAAGAAATAGGCATAAAATCAAAAAGCGTTCGAGCTTTTTCAGCGTCAGGAAAAAGTAGCTTTGCTTCTGAATTGATTAACTCTACTTCAGCCACTTCGGTGCAGAAAATAATGGCACTGTGTATCGATTCTGCGAGAAGCTTAAACCTATGCTCTTTGGACTCAATAAAGGCTTTATATTGATTGCTTTGTAACTGTATCGGCTGTAGTTCACTGTATGGCAGTAGGCCTTCCTCATGACGATAAACAATTGACTCAAGAGGTTGGAAAATTAATGTTTTAACTTGGCGAAATAGCAGCAAACAAAAGCAGAATAAAACAACCCCAATCCCAGCAATCAAAGGCAACGCATTGGTTAAGATCGTAGAAGAAAAAATGCGCTTTTGAATAATATCTAATTGCAAATCTGCCTGAATAGGTGATACCAAGGGCAAGCGAGAATGTAATGTTGCTCCAGACAAATCCACACCGACTTTATGTTCTTCAAGCAAGACACGATTATGTGCATTATCATAAACCTGCACAGCACTGACTTGGGCACTTTCAAGTAACTCATTAGCCAAGGTTAAGTTGTCGTTTAATGAAATGAAGCCATATAAAAAACCAATATTTTCTTGGCCTGACGAAAGCAGTTTCTTTTTAAACATCAGCAAAATGGAATCATCTGTTGTCACTATAGACGTCCATCGATTAATAAGCCCTTCTCCCAATACAGATTGTAAATCTACTTTGGTAAACAGGCGCGCTCTAGGATCCATCGAATGCTTGCCATTTACCCATTCAATATAGAAAAAATCCAACCCGCCAAAAAACAACACTTCGTGGTGGCTGAACAACAAATCCAATTCACGTCCAACCGCATAATTACTCAACGAAAGATCCTGACCAATAAATTTCATTTCATCTTCAGCACGAGCCAAATAGCCATTAAAAGCTTGCTCAACAACACGGTGCTTTAGTGCTAAGTTTTTTTCAGCGGCTGTTTGATTTAACGCCTCAATAAAATATAAAGACATAAAAGTCACAGCTAAAAAAACTACACAAACTAATATAAGCACCTTTGAGCGTAATCGATGCTGTAAACTAATCGTTACTCCTGCCATAGTTCCACCGAATAATGATGAGCTTGCTGTACCATCAAGCGTAGACTTTCTGAATCTAACTCTGCGGGCACAAGCATAGAGTTAGCAACATAAAGGGAGGGCATATTCTTTCCCTCAAGATCTAATTTGATAGCTTCTGCTATCGCAATAGAAAGATCATCCTTCATAAAAAGCACACTCGCCTTTATTTTTCGGCTCTCTAAATCCGCAATACCACTCAAAGATAGCCCCCATGCATTAGTCTGAATCTGCGTATCAAAACCTTCGGCTTGTAATGCTGCAACCACGCCTTCAGAAATATTCTGCGAGCAGCTAAAAATAAAGTCTGCTGGATTCTCTTTTAATAAAATTTGAGCCGCTTCAAATGCACTGCGCTTATCATCCGATACGGCTCTAATACGACTGATGTGACGGTTATACTTCGCCATCTCATCAAGGAATAAATCACAACGCATATGGCCAAGATAGCCTGTCGGCAAAACCAATGCTGAAATCTTTGTCTCTGCGGGTAACTGACGTTCAAGGTAACTAGCAAGCATTGTAGTTGCCTTTTTTTGATCAAAACCAACGTACATTAATGGCGGATGATTCATCCAATGGGTTAACGGCGAGGCAAAGTCGTACAAAATAATTTTTGGCTTACCTGAGCGTAAAAAACGCTCCAAAAACCGACGTTGAACCGAGCCCAATTTAGTCATAATAATGTAATCTGGCTGGGCATCAGCCATCTTAAAATAAGATGTTAAATCGCCATTAGACTCAAAACCGTCCATATAAGTATCTAAGCGATAATCAATATTTAGTTCGCGCATTCGCTTTCTGAATGTGGCTAAGATTGATCTATTTTCGAGGGAATTCATATCACCAAATAACAACAACGCAATACGCACTGCACGCTTTTGAGACACCCGTATTGGATTAGGAGGAGAATTAACTATCGTAGTGAACTGCTCAGCCAAAGGACCTTGTCTTGGTGTCGACTGATAAAAGTCATGACTATCCATAAGATCAAGCGCCATGTTAGCGGCTTGGACAGTGAAAGCCACGTTCCCTAGCACAATCCATATAACAAAAGAATGTAGTCTTCGCATTACCGAACCCGATTAAACATCATAGAAAAAAATCATTCTAACCAAGTTAACGAACTTTGGTGATAACAGGAACAAGAAAATACGCTTCAGTGTGATAAATGTGCGCTGAATAGACTTAATAACGAAAAAAATGGCTTGCAGCCCATTTTAAAATCGAAAGGAAAAAAGACAAAAAAAAAGCTGACATAAAGTCAGCTTTTTTTAAATTTGGTGCGGAAGGAGAGACTCGAACTCTCACGCCGTGAAGCACTGGAACCTAAATCCAGCGTGTCTACCAATTCCACCACTCCCGCAAGGAATGGCGAGCATTATAGGTAATTGAATTTTCCGGTCAATAGTTTTTTTGGCTTTTTTATAAAAAACTTAAAAATATTTTCCTTAACCTATATTTACTCGCCATTTTTATTAAGCATCACTCTCTTCAAAGCAAGGCTTAAAAAATACGACCGCCAGAATATTCACCGCGCTCGTAACGAACAGCCATCTCTTCAAGATCCATAGTATGAATACGAGAGGCCTGGCCTGCAGAACCAAAAGCTTCATAACGATCAATACAAACCGCTTTCATCGCTTTGATACTTTCCGTTAAGTATTTACGTGGATCAAAGTTGCCTTTGTGTTCAGCCAAGCTACGACGAATCGCGCCTGTTGCCGCTAAACGTAAATCTGTATCAATGTTCACTTTACGAACACCGTAACGGATCGCCTTAACAATCTCATCAATCGGCACACCGTAAGTTTCAGGAATGTCGCCACCAAATTCGTTGATGATAGACAACCAATCCTGTGGAACAGAAGAAGAGCCATGTAACACGATGTGAGTATTTGGTAACAACTCTACGATTTTCGCAATACGCTCGATATCAAGAATGTCGCCAGTAGGCGGACGAGTAAACTTGTAAGCACCGTGACTTGTACCAATCGCCACAGCTAATGCATCAATGCCAGTTGCATTAACAAAATCCACTGCTTCTTGTGGATCTGTCAGCATTTGATCATGAGACAATATACCTTCAGCGCCAACACCGTCTTCTTCACCAGCTTGACCAGTCTCTAGAGAACCCAATACACCTAACTCACCTTCTACTGATACACCACATGCGTGTGCGAATTCAACAGTACGACGAGTTACATCAACGTTGTAGTCATAGCTAGCCGGTGTTTTACCATCGGCCATCAAAGAACCATCCATCATGACCGACGAAAAACCAAGCTGAATAGAACGCTGACAGATAGCTGGAGACGTACCATGGTCCTGATGCATCACAACAGGAATATGCGGGTAATCTTCAATTGCAGCGGCAATCAAGTGACGTAGGAAGTGAGAACCAGCATATTTGCGAGCACCAGCTGACGCTTGCATGATAACGGGGGAATTCACTTCGTGAGCAGCTTCCATAATCGCCTTAACTTGCTCCATGTTATTCACGTTGAAGGCTGGCAAACCATAGCTGTGTTCTGCTGCATGATCGAGCAGTTGACGCATACTAATTAAAGGCATAAAAGATTTCCTCTGACAATTTGTCTTATATTGTATTTATAACGAACAGAGTTATGGTGTTAGTTAACTCTATAATCTTGTAATCATGACGTTGCTTATCACAGGCCATGTGGCTTACGCCTTATCGTTATTGTCATACCCGACTCGCGCCGAGTAGGTCACTCTCTAGTTTTGTTTTTCGCCAACACCGCTTTCAGCACAAATCAGCTTCTAACGGTATTAACGAAGTAGGCTTTTCGCCTTTTTATTACTTATAAAGTGCTTTAGAACGATCTTTGTCATTCTTTGATACTAATTTTGCGCGCGTGACTCCAACATCGCAACCGCTGGTAACACTTTTCCTTCAACAAATTCAAGGAACGCCCCACCACCAGTCGAAATATAAGAGACTTGATCAGCAATATCATATTTATCAACGGCCGCTAATGTGTCGCCACCACCCGCAATGGAAAACCCTTTGCTGTTCGCAATGGCCATCGCAAGCGCTTTAGTTCCGCCACCAAACTGGTCAAATTCAAAAACACCCACTGGACCATTCCAGATAATCGTTTGAGATTTTTCAAGCAAAGCCGCAAACGCAGCGGCTGCTTTTGGCCCAATATCCAAAATCATATCGTCAGGACCAACATCCGCAGCATTTTTCACTGTCGCAACAGCATCTGGCGCGAACGCGGTAGCTACAACAACATCTTCAGGTAACGGAATGCTGGTTTTCGCCATCAAAGCTTTTGCCTGAGGAATCAAATCTGCTTCGTACAAAGACTTGCCCACTGGAAAACCTGCAGCAGCTAAGAAGGTATTGGCTATACCACCACCTACTATCAACTGATCAACTTTGTCAGACAAAGATTCTAAAACAGTCAACTTAGTCGATACTTTTGAACCACCAACAATGGCCGCCATTGGACGAGCTGGTTTCGCCAAAGCTTTTTCTAATGCTTCAAGCTCAGCTGACAACAATGGGCCAGCGCAAGCGATTGGTGCAAATTTCGCTACACCGTGAGTAGAAGCTTGGGCACGGTGAGCCGTACCAAATGCATCCATCACGAACACATCACACAAAGCAGCCATTTTTTTAGACAAAGTTTCGTCGTCTTTTTTCTCGCCAAGGTTAAAACGTACGTTTTCAACCAAAACAAGCTGACCAGATTCAACTTCAACACCATCCAACCAATCTTTTACTAACGGTACGTCTTGTCCTAGCAAACCAGCAAGATGCGTCGCAACAGGTTGAAGCGAGTACTCTTCTTCATATTGACCTTCTGTTGGACGACCAAGATGAGACATCACCATGACTTTCGCACCAGCTGCTAACGCCAATTTAATCGTTGGCAAAGCAGCACGAATACGTGCGTCACTGGTTACTTTGCCGTCTTTTACTGGCACGTTTAGGTCTTCTCGAATTAACACACGTTTATTCGCCAGATCCACATCTTTCATATTAATTACGGTCATGTACGATGTCCTCGTTATTTAATGTTCGGGTGAATCAATCTAATTTTGATTGCTTAATCACACCAGCCCAATACTTAGCCACATCCAACATACGGTTAGCGTAGCCCCATTCATTATCAAACCAACACAGTAACTTCACCATTCGCTGATCAATTACTTGGGTTTGCGTACTATCGATAATCACCGAACGCGGATCATGATTAAAATCCACCGACGCATGTGCTTCTTTGGTGAAGCCCATTAATCCTGCGTATTTTGAATTTGCCGCTTGCTCTAACTGGGCATTGATTTGCTCGGCGGTAACGTCTCGTTCTGTGCGCAACACTAAATCAATAACCGAGACATTCAAGGTCGGCACACGTACCGCATTACAACCCATTTTGCCTTCCAATTCCGGCATCATGCGTGTAATACCTCTCGCTAATCCAGTATCCACAGGAATAATAGAACTTAAAGCTGCACGCGTCAGGCGCAAGTCTTTCGTGTGATAGCCGTCAATAACTGGCTGATCATTCATCGCCGAATGAATCGTCTGTGTCATACCATGAACAACACCAGAAAATTGCTTAACGATGTCCAAAACAGGAATCAAACAATTAGTAGTACAAGATGCTGCTGAAACGATATTGTGATCCGCTTGAATATCATGATGATTAAAACCATACACAATCGTCGCATCAACATCTGCCGCTGCCGGCTGAGAAAGCAACAGTCGTGGCACACCTGCATTTAAGTAAGCTTGCGCGCCTTCTCGACCAGAAAAGCTACCAGAACATTCAAGCACCATATCTAATTCAAGAGATGACCAATCAAGTTCATCAGGGGTCGCACAGGAAAAACACAAAATAGCATCATCGCCGATAAGCAACGCATTACCTTGAGTCGAAACAGACTGAGGAAAGCGGCCATGAGTCGTGTCATAGCGCGTAAGATAACTGATTGTCTCAATGTCAGACAATTCATTAATAGCAACCACTTGAATGTGATCGCGGTAGCCGTTTTCATAAAGCGCTCGTAATACCGAACGTCCGATACGACCATAACCATTGATAGCGACTCGCAACATATTCCTACTACTTCATCGCAAAGAAAGTGACCTTAAAGCCATCACCCTCCGCCTTAATAAAAGGAAAAAGAGGCGTACAAACGTACGCCTCTTTTCTTATCAAGCAACGTAATTACTCAGCCAAAAGTTTCTCAGCAGTCGCAACCACATTATCGACAGTAAAGCCGAAGTATTTCAAAAGATCGCCACCAGGAGCAGACTCACCGAAAGTCGTCATCCCTACCATAGCGCCTTCAAAACCAACGTATTTGTACCAGTAATCCGTGTGAGCAGCTTCAATAGCAACACGCTTAGTCACATTGCTTGGCAATACAGACTCTTTATAAGCGGCGTCTTGTGCATCAAACACATTCGTTGAAGGCATAGAAACAACACGAACTTTTTTGCCTTTCGCTGTTAACGCTTCAGCAGAATCCATTGCTAGACCCACTTCTGAACCGGTTGCAATCAGGATAAGATCTGGCGTACCAGCACAATCCTTCAGTACATAACCACCTTTTGCAACGTTCGCCAATTGCTCAGCATCACGTGCTTGCGCAGGCAAACCTTGACGAGAGAAAACCAATGCCGTTGGGCCATCACGGCGTTCAATACCGGCTTTCCAAGCAACTGCAGTTTCCGCCGCATCACATGGACGCCATACAGACATGTTTGGTGTCATGCGCAAGTTAGCCAATTGCTCAACAGGTTGGTGAGTTGGGCCGTCTTCGCCTTGACCAATAGAATCATGCGTGTAAACAAATACGTTTTGAATGCCCATCAAAGCAGACATACGAACCGCATTACGCGCGTATTCCATAAACATCATGAAAGTCGCACCGTAGTTAATAAAACCACCATGCAAAGAAGCACCGTTCATGATGCCGCTCATACCAAATTCACGAACGCCGTAGTAAATGTAGTTACCCGCTGGATCGTCTTGAATACCTTTAGAGCCAGACCATAACGTCAAGTTAGAGCCTGCAAGATCCGCAGAACCGCCTAGTAATTCTGGCAACATAGCGCCGAAGAAACCAATCGCATTCTGTGACGCTTTACGGCTGGCAATGTTCTCGCCTTTGTCTTGGCTTTCTTGAATGAAAGCTTGCGCTTTAGCTTCAAAATCCGCAGGCAATTCGCCCTTAATCACACGACGTTCAAATTCTGCTGCCAATTCAGGGTAAGCCGCTTTATACGCTTCGAACTGGGCATTCCACTGAGTTTCACGAGCAGAACCCGCTTCTTTCGCATCCCAGCCAGAGTAAACATCAGCAGGAATTTCAAAAGGAGCATAAGGCCAACCTAGAAATTCACGAGCAGCAGCAACTTCAGCTTCACCTAGTGGTGAACCATGGCTATCGTGACTGCCAGATTTGTTCGGTGAACCAAAACCAATAATCGTCTTGCAACAAATCAAGGTTGGTTTAGTTGTTTCAGCTTTTGCTGCTTCAATTGCCGCTTTTATTGCTTCAGGATCATGTCCATCTACGTCAGCGATTACATGCCAACCGTAAGCTTCAAAACGCTGTGGGGTATTATCAGTAAACCAGCCTTCAACATGACCATCGATAGAAATACCGTTGTCATCCCAAAAAGCGACCAATTTACCTAGACCTAAAGTACCAGCTAGAGAAGACGCTTCGTGAGAAATACCTTCCATCAAGCAGCCATCGCCAAGGAAGCAGTAAGTGTTGTGATCAACGATGCTATGACCTTCACGGTTAAACTGTGCTGCTAGAGTTTTCTCAGCAATCGCCATACCTACCGCATTACTGATACCAGCGCCCAATGGACCAGTTGTGGTTTCTACGCCATCGGTGTAACCGTATTCTGGATGACCTGGAGTTTTAGAATGAAGCTGACGGAATTGTTTTAGCTCTTCAATTGGCAATTTATAACCAGACAAATGCAATAAAGAATAAATCAGCATAGAGCCATGGCCGTTTGACAACACAAAGCGGTCGCGATCAACCCATTTTGAGTTATTTGGGTTGTGCTTTAGAAAGTCATTCCATAGCACTTCAGCGATATCCGCCATACCCATTGGCGCACCTGGATGGCCTGAGTTAGCTTTTTGTACGGCATCCATACTCAATGCACGTATGGCGTTAGCAAGTTGTTTACGAGACGGCATGGTTATTCCACTCCTGATAGCTTAACGAACAAAATAGAAGAAACATTCTCTACAGGATAGAGCCACCTTGCAATGCTGGCACCACCGTGACGCCCAAACATTGGGCAAAGAAAATGAAAATACATAAAAATCTGCACCATCGTAACAAAAAAATTGTCCTTTGCCTCATTAAAATCCACAGATCGGGTTGATATTTAAACAGCTCTAGTTCATTATTCTTGCCACTAACAGCGTCGATTTGTTTCGGCTTGCGGACGCTATATAAATTCAGCTAAACAGAAGCAATATCACCTGTTTAGCTTTTTTTGAAATATAAACATTGCTAAGCGGGTTTTTTTATACCTATTTAGCGCTTATCCATCATTTTTGATAGAGGCACTAAACATGTCAGAATATTCTTTATTTACTTCAGAATCTGTTTCTGAAGGTCATCCAGATAAAATCGCGGACCAAGTGTCCGACGCCATCCTTGATGCCATTTTGGCAGAAGATCCTGAAGCTCGTGTTGCCTGCGAAACCCTAGTTAAAACGGGTATGGTTCTAGTTGCTGGTGAAGTTCGTACTAACGCATGGGTCGACATTGAAGAAATCGCTCGTGGCGTTATTCGTGAAATCGGCTACAACAGCTCAGACATGGGTTTCGACTGGGAATCTTGCGCGGTTATGAACGCTATCGGTAAACAATCTGCTGATATCGCAGTAGGCGTTGACGAAGCTGGCGAGCACGAGCAAGGCGCTGGCGACCAAGGTTTGATGTTTGGTTTTGCCACTAACGAAACTGACGTGTTAATGCCTGCCCCAATCACTTATGCACATCGTTTGGTTCAACGCCAAGCGGAAGTCCGTAAAAACGGCACACTGGACTTCCTTCGTCCAGACGCAAAAAGCCAAGTTACTTTCCGTTATGACGAAAATGGCAAGCCATGTGCGATCGATGCGGTTGTACTGTCTACACAGCATAGCGCTTCTGTAAAACAAGCCGACCTTCGTGAAGCGGTAATGGAAGAAATCATTAAGCCAGTTCTTCCTGCTGAATGGTTATCGAAAGACACTAAATATTTCATCAACCCAACAGGCCAGTTCATCATTGGCGGCCCCGTTGGCGACTGCGGTCTAACCGGTCGTAAAATCATCGTTGATACTTACGGCGGCATGGCGCGTCACGGTGGTGGTGCTTTCTCTGGTAAAGATCCATCCAAGGTTGACCGTTCTGCAGCGTACGCTGGTCGTTATGTAGCGAAAAATATCGTTGCCGCAGGCCTTGCTGATAAGTGTGAGATTCAAATCTCTTACGCCATCGGTGTGGCTGAGCCAACCTCTATTAGTATCAATACCTTCGGTACCGGTAAAGTAAGCGACGCTGTGATTTCACAACTCGTTCGTGAACACTTTGAATTACGTCCTGCAGGCTTGATCAAGATGCTAGATCTAAAACGTCCGATCTACCTACCAACAGCGGCTTATGGCCACTTTGGTCGTGAAGGTGAAAACTTTACTTGGGAAAAAACAGACAAAGCGGACGCATTGCGCAAAGCTGCTGGTTTATAATTTTCTGATTTTCCGTTATAAAGCCTTCTTCTGCCTTACTCTTTTATTAGATAACCCGTGCAGAAGAAGGCTTTTTTATTTCTATTTTTTTAATACTCTCGAAAACATAAGGCAAAGCATGCGTATTCCACGAATTTTTATCGACACAGAACTCAGCGAGAATAGCACCTTTGCCTTACCAGACTCGGCGTTTCAGCACCTTTGCAAAGTACTGCGGTTAAAGTCAGATCATCCTATTCGCGTGTTTAATGGCCGAGACTGTAATGGCAAAGTTGGACAATTTAACGCCACCCTGTGCGATGTTGAAAAACGCTCTGCTAATATTCATGTCAAAGATTTTGAAGCACTGGATAACGAATCTCCAATCCAAGTCACTATTGGGCAAACGCTCTCCAGAGGCGAACGAATGGATTACGCTATTCAGAAATCCGTTGAAGCTGGTGTATTTGCTATTCAACCTCTTTTCAGCGAGCGCTGTGAGGTGAAGCTGCAAGACAGCCGAGCTGAAAAACGACAACAGCATTGGCAGCAAGTTGCTATCAGTGCGGCAGAGCAATGCGGTCGTGGCGTCGTTCCTGTTGTATATCCGCCTATAGAATTAAGTGAATGGGTGGAGAATTGTAACGAAATGTTAAAACTAACATTACATCACCACAGTGCAAAACCTATTCGTCAGTTCGAGCAACCGAGCAATAATCGCATTGCTTTATTGATCGGACCAGAAGGAGGGCTCACCGAAAAAGAAGTCCAACTATCTGAAAAGTCAGGATTTAATGCTATCACTTTAGGTCCAAGAGTACTGAGAACAGAAACCGCACCTATTGTTGCGCTTAGTGTAATTAATGCTCTATGGGGCGATATCTAACCTATTCTTTGATAAAGCCCTAACTAACAGAATCGCTACATATTAAGGCTATGAATGCCTTTACCATTCAAGCAGGACTTAATAAAGGACATATGATCACATGTTTAATCGAATAGTTTTGACTTGCACGGTTTATATAGGAGCAGCCTTCCTACCAGCAATAGCGCATGCAATCACTCTCGAAGAAGCGACATATACGGCAATAGAAAACAATCCTGCTGTAAGACAAGCTGTCGCAAAATATCGAGAGTCCAAAGAAAACGCAGATATTGCTCGTCGTTCCGGCTACTACCCAAGCGTGGATCTCTCCGCTGGCATAGGCCGTGAAACAACCTACGCAGACAATAGCAACCCGGACGATATTGATCTTACTCGTCGCGAACTGAAACTTGCGCTGAATCAGCCCCTATTTAACGGATTCTCAACAAAAAATGAAGTCGAACGCTTAAACAGCGAGGCCGAAGCCGATCGTTGGAGCGCACTGATTTCTGTTGAAAATACTGCCCTAGAAGTGGCTCAGGTGTATGCTAACATTTTACGCTACAGAGAACTTGTCGGCCTTGCAGAACTGAACTTAAAAACCCATGAGCGCATTTATGGGCAAATTAAATTAAAAAGTGACTCAGGTATTGGACGTCAATCTGATCTTAGCCAAATAACCGCACGCCTCGCTAAAGCCCATGCAAATCACTTTGCTGCAATTAACAATCTCCAAGATGCCGAAAGCAACTACAAAAATATTGTCGGAGAAATGCCGCCGAAAGACTTAATCTATCCGATGCCAGATAAAGACTTGATACCAAAAGATCTTGATTCGGCGATTAATGAATCATTGAAGAAGAATCCAGCAATCGAAGGTGCACGATGGGACGTTGCAGCAACAGAAAGCGCTCAAAAAATTACTGATGCAGACAAGTACCCAACGATTAGTTTTGGCTTAGAACGCACATGGAACAACAATATAGATGGCGATAGAGGACCAAGCGAAGACTTATTAGCTATGGTGCGATTGAACTATAACCTTTACAGCGGCGGCACCCACAAACGCAAACAAGAAGTTGCCGTTCAACAGAACCTCCAAGCTTCTGAAATACGCCGTAACACAATAAGAGATACTGAACTCACTGTGCGATTAGCTTGGGCAGCGTTTGAAGCAACCACAGGTCAAAAGGAGCAAATTCGTGAATATGTCATTGCGACAAAAGAATCACAAATTGCTTATGAAAAACAATTTCGCTTAGGCCGCCGTACTCTACTGGATGTACTAGATAGCGAGAACGAACTATTTCAAGCTCGCCAAGATTATGTCAATGCGGACTACGATGAACTTTTCTCAGAATTCCGTTTATTTAATGCTAAAGGTGAGCTCATGCGCGCGTTTCGTATTTATCGCCCACAGCTCCTTGGTTTTAATGACGAATTTGATAAAACAAAAACACCTCCAACCCCAGAGCCTAGCGCAACAGAAGAACTGAAAGCCGCAGAAAGTAAGGTGAAAGTTGATGATGCTCCCCAGTCACCTGAAGCTCCACCTGTGGATGACTCGAAGAAAGCACAAGAAAGTGAGCTATTCTTAGACGCTAATGGAAACTCTGGAAACTGGTAGATAGAGAATGTTCTTCTCCTAAAAAGCAGAATCATTGATAAAACGTACTATTTTTACGACTAATGATTCTGCTTTTTAATGACCAAAATATAAGACATTGAATACACAGAATTACAGACTCATTTTTCTATACAGTCCGCTCATTGTCATATTCTTACTCATCAAAGCAACTATCTGAAAATCATGGGTGTTTTTTCTTCTCAGCGCCCCCATATTTCTATAGCATCAACATCTATTAACAGATTAAACAAAGCACTAAAACGTTGCTTTCGCTTTTAGGAACCGCCTTATGACTATCAAACTCGGCATTGTTATGGACCCAATTTCGTCCATAAACTACAAAAAAGACACTTCTCTCGCCATGCTATGGGCTGCCGCAGAAAAAGGCTGGCAACTTATTTATATGGAACAAAAAGACCTGTTTCTAGACAATGGCAAAGCCTACGCTATGACTCGTCCATTAAACGTTTATAAAGATCCTGCGCACTTTTACGATCTTGGTGAAGAAACGAAAATGGCAATGGGTGATATGGATGTGATCTTAATGCGCAAAGATCCGCCATTTGATAGCGAATTCGTCTACAGCACTATGATTTTAGAGCAAGCAGAAAGAGATGGTGCACTTGTAGTCAACGATCCTAAAAGTTTACGCGACTGCAACGAAAAACTCTTCGCCACTCAGTTTCCACACTGCTGTCCACCAGTCTTAGTGACTCGACGTGCAGACTTATTGAGAAGCTTCCACAAAGAACATGGCGACGTTATTTTCAAGCCATTAGACGGCATGGGTGGCAGTTCGATTTTCCGCATAAAACCCGATGACTCAAACGTCAGCGTGATTATTGAAACCCTAACGAACATGGGCGTAGAGCAGATCATGGCACAAAAATTCATCCCTGAAATCAAAGACGGCGATAAGCGTATTTTGGTGGTAAATGGTGAACCAGTGCCGTTTGCACTAGCACGCATTCCGGCATCAGGTGAAACCCGTGGTAACTTAGCCGCGGGCGGACGTGGTGAAGGCCGACCGCTGACGGATCGAGATCGTTGGATTTGTGAGCAAGTTATCCCATCGTTAAAAGAAAAGAACTTAATGTTTGTTGGCTTGGATGTGATCGGTGACTACCTCACTGAAATCAATGTCACAAGCCCAACCTGTGTTCGTGAATTAGACACTCAGTTCGATCTTAATATCGCCATGATACTGATAGAAGCCATAGAAAAACGTCTTCAGTAATATTTACATGCGAGTAACAGATAAATTTTCTATCGCGCTTTTCATCGCCATTAGCTTTCATGTGCTAATGGTGATGATTATTGGCTTCGATTTCGAGCTTCCCTCTCCCAAGCCTAAAACGCTAGAGGTGACGCTCGTTCAGCATACGACAAAATCACCAGCCGAGGCTGACTTTATTGCTCAAGCCAACCAACAAGCCAGTGGGACAGAATTACGCAAGCAAAAACTCACCACCACAGAAAATGCACGTTTTTTATCTGATACCATCCAAGAAATATCGCCTCCCGTCCAGCCTCAACTTGCCTCTGCCGAACCTATTGACGAACCAAGTCTGCTGGCAACCAGAAACCAAGAAGCTGTCTTTGAGATCATCAATGAATCTGAAAATGAGCCTAAAACGCTAGAAGAAAAGTTTCGGGGCGAAACACAAATCCCAAGCCATATATCAAACGATATAGCGACCCTAGAAGCCTTGCTAGATCAACAGCGCCAAGCCTACGCCAAACGTCCAAGAATTCGCCGTCTGACCTCAGTCTCCGCTAAGGCGGCTGTTGATGCGCAATATCTAGATGACTGGCGACGCCGAATTGAGCGCATAGGTAATATTCACTATCCCGAAGAAGCAAAACGTAACCATCTTTATGGTGAACTACGTCTAGCCGTTATTATACAGCCGAACGGTTATGTCGATGATATTGAAGTACTGCACTCCTCTGGTATCAGAGTGCTCGATGATGCCGCCATGCGTATTGTCCGTCTGGCAGAACCTTTTCAAGTATTTCCTAGTGAGCTAAAGAAAGAAGTGGATAAGCTGGAAATCATTCGAACATGGCGATTTGTACCTGGCAATCAACTACAAAGCCAGTAAACGCATAAAGCCAGAGAGTATAAAAATCATTAGACATAAAAAAGCCCTCACTTGGAGGGCTTTTTAGTTTTTACCTGCTAAGCGTAACAATCAGTCAAACTGACCATCACCCATTGCAAGTCGAATTTTCTTCATTGCGTTCTTTTCAAGCTGGCGGATACGCTCAGCAGAAACGCCATATTCATCAGCCAATTCATGCAAGGTAGATTTTGCATCAGACAACCAACGTTGCACTAGAATATTTCGGCTACGCTCATCAAGATCAGCCATAGCAACTTCTAGACGCTGATTGGAGTCTTCTTCCCAGTTACCATTTTCAAGCAAGGTTGCAGGATCTGAGCGATGGTCTTCTAGATATTGAGATGGCGCTTGAAAAGCACTGTCATCATCGTCGTCAGCAGAAGCATCAAACGCCATATCAGAAGAACTTAATCGCCCTTCCATTTGACGAACCACTTCTGGTGTCACACCTAAATCACTAGCAACCGACTCTACTTCTGAATTGCTGAACCAAGACAAGGTCTTTTTCGCGCTACGCAAATTAAAGAACATTTTACGTTGTGCTTTTGTCGTAGCTACTTTAACAATGCGCCAATTTTTCAGAATAAATTCATGAATCTCGGCTTTAATCCAATGCACAGCAAAGGAAACAAGGCGAACACCGACTTCTGGGTTAAAGCGCTTAACCGCTTTCATCAAGCCAACGTTGCCTTCTTGAATAAGGTCGCCTTGAGCTAAACCATATCCAGAGTAACTTTTCGCAATATGTACAACAAATCTTAAGTGCGACATAACCAAGGTACGCGCAGCTTCAAGGTCTTCTTGATAATAAAGACGTTCCGCCAACGCTTTTTCTTCGTCTGCGGTTAAAATCGGAATTCTGCTGACGGCTTGTATGTAAGACTCTAGGTTCTGACCAGGAATCATCATATCCGTAGGCTGGAGAGCTTTACCCATCTCTATTTCCACCTTTCTAATTGTTCATACAGTGTATGACAAAATACTAACAAGTAAATTCTGCTTGTGTGTGACATAAATGTGAATAAACCATGGCTATTATCTTAGTAGTGATATTAGCCTTTCATTGTCACTGCAGTTCAATAGTTGTGATATGTCGGTTAACGGCAATCCATGCGCCAAACACACCAACAAATGCACTGATAGTTAAACATAAAACAATTTCATCCGCATTAAAAGTCTGCAGTTGAAAACCGCTTTGATAGAGATCAATCAATCGTTCTGCTGGAGCACTTACCCACCAGCTAAGCACGAGAATACAAAGGCTGGCGAAAAAACCACCAAGTACGCCGAACCAAAACCCCATGTACAAAAATGGTCGGCGAATATAAGCATCGGTTGCACCAACCAACTTCATAACCAACACTTCATCACGACGGCTTTCTACCGCCATGCGAATGGTATTGCCAACAATCAACAGTACAGCAACGACCAACAAAACCGACAGAGCATAGACAAATCGCTGCCCAAAACTCAGTATATTCGCAAGACGCTGTAACCATTGTGCATCAAGTTCTGCATAATCCACTTCTTTTTGTGCCGCTAGCTGGTCTCGTAAAGCTTGCAAACTCGATAACGTCGTAATATCTACCGCTTGTTTAGGAATAACTCTCAGTACAATCGGTAAAGGGTTCTCAGGCAAAGCAGACATAATTTGTTCATAGCCACTGGAACGCTCAAAATATCGAAGCCCTTCTTCCTTAGAAATATATTCCACTGACGCTACATCCGCTTGCGCAGAAAGGCGATGTGACAAGGCAAGAGCTTGCGTGTCTTCTAAATTAGGGAAAAGATACAAGGTAATGACCGACTGCTGCTCCCATTGATCTGTGACAGATTGCACATTTTTCAGCAAAACATACAAACCACCTGGCAGAGACAAAGCTATTGCAATTACCATCACCGTCATAATACTAGCCAATGGATAATTCACTAGCCGCATAAAGCTTTCGGTTAAGGTCGTTTGATGCTGACGAAAATATTTACTCGGACTAAAAGACGTTCGCGTCGGCCAATTATGTTTGGTTGCTTTAATCGACTCTCTAGTCGCACCGCGTTGATTCGGCTTCTGTGCCATTTAGCCAAACCCTCCATCATTCACCATTCGACCCTGATTTAAAGTCAAAACACGATGGCGCATACGCGCAACCAGCGCTAAGTCATGACTAGCAACCAAGACGGTTACACCAACACGATTAAACTCTTGGAATAAATTCATGATTTCAGCTGACAATTTGGGATCTAAATTACCCGTTGGTTCATCGGCTAACAACAATTGTGGTTTATTCACCACAGCTCGCGCAATACCAACACGCTGTTGCTCACCACCAGATAACGCCATTGGATTGTATTTTTCTTTATCCAACAACCCAACTTTATCCAACGCAGCACGCACTCGCTTGGCAATTTGTTGAGGATCCGCTCCGCTCACCAACAATGGCAAGGCAACATTATGGAAAACACTTCGATCTAATAACAACTGATGATTCTGGAACACGACGCCAACGCGACGTCTATGATGAGGAATCGCTCGGCGGCTCAACGTACGCAAATCAACACCATCGACCAAAATTTGGCCCGAGGTTTGGCGCTCGATCATCATCATGAGTTTCATCAAGGTACTTTTACCCGCACCAGAATGCCCAGTAAGAAAAGCCATTTCACCTTGCTGCAAATGAAAACTCACCTGCGACAATGCTTCTTGTCCACTCTCGTACTTTTTACCCACTCGTTGAAATTCGATTTCCACGCTAATCCAGCATCCTTAAATTAGAAAGAAAAAGGTCTTATTACCACTTATTTGCTGTCAAACTATTTATTATCAAACTATTCACTATCAAATAAGGCGTCGACAAACTCTTTAGCAACAAATGGACGTAAGTCATCCGCTTGTTCACCTACACCAATATAACGTATAGGAATGCCGAACTGTTTGGCGATGGCGAAAATAATACCGCCTTTTGCGGTTCCATCCAGCTTAGTTAGTGTGATACCGCTCACGCCAACCGCTTCGGAAAACAGCTTAGCCTGACTGATAGCATTTTGACCAGTACCAGCATCCAAAACCAACATAACTTCATGTGGCGCGTTTTCATCTAGCTTTTTCATTACACGAACGACTTTAGACAGTTCGTTCATCAAATTCGCTTTGTTTTGTAGACGACCAGCGGTATCTGCAATAACGATATCGACGCCTTTAGCTTTGGCAGACTCAATCGCATCATAGATAACCGACGCCGAATCAGCGCCAGTGTGCTGAGCAACAACAGGAACATTATTACGCTCGCCCCATACTTGAAGCTGCTCAACCGCAGCTGCACGAAAGGTGTCACCTGCCGCCAACATAACACTTTTACCTTCGGCCTGATATTTTTTGGCTAACTTACCAATGGTTGTCGTCTTACCAACACCATTCACGCCTACCATTAGAATCACAAAAGGACCGTCTTTACTGACTGGCTCAAGTACTTGCTGAGACTGGCTAAGAATACCTTCCATGTCGGCTTTTAAATGATTTAACAATGTAGCCGAATCTTTTAGTTCTTTGCGGTTTAGCTTGTCGGTTAGCGCACTAATCAAGGTTTGTGTAGCATCGATACCAACATCCGCCATCAGCAACTGAGTCTCTAGCTCTTCCAGCAGATTATCATCCACTTTTTTATGACTGCCGATAACAGAAGACAAACCGTTGCCTAAACCGCTGCGAGTGCGAGACAAACCAGATTTAAAACGCTGAGACCAAGATAACGTAGGCTGCACAGGGTCATTTGGCGTTTCTTCTACTGCTTGTGCTTTAGTGCTTATCGCCACGTCATCTGCAAGTTGCTCGTCAGAAGCCAAAGCTTCCGCTGAGGCTATTTCATCCTGAACTGAATCGGGCGTATCTATATCCTTTTTCTTAGCTGCTGCAATATCTGCATTCATTTTGTTCACAAAACGACGGCGAACAACGAAAGCGATAATGGCTAAAAGTGTTCCAATCGCAATAGGAACATAACGTGCATATTCACCAAGATACGGTGTAAAAAAAGCAATAATTTGATTAACAACTTCCATTAAATCAGTCTCTTTATTTTGACTGATGCGATAAACATCAGTGAAATGCTATGATTAGACACAGCGCCACATACATGGACACTTAAAAACGGTTATTTTAACATCATTCTGGTTCGCAAACAGGCTTAGTTTTAGCCAAAATATTCTTAACAAGCACCACTCAAGGTTCATTATGTCCGACGATAGCAAACCTCTATTTAGCCGACCCGTTCTGGCGGCGGTCATGTTGTTCTGTACTCTGGCTATTTGGCTGTTAAATTTAACCGCTCCGAGCAGTAAATTACCCACACCTCAAATTGAGAAATGGACAACCACGTCAGGTATTCCTGTGGTCTGGTTAAAACAAGCAGAATGGCAAGATAGCAACAAATTGGAGCTTCGCTTTTCATTTCGCTCGGTCACCACCAACATAACATTGATCCAAACCACGCTGGCCATGTTAATGAGCGACTCATTACCGCTTAGTACTGCTTCAATTAACCAAAGACTCGCACCTTTAGCTGCCAGCGCAGACAGCTATTATGATCATGAAAATCAAACCATTGGTTTAACACTGAGTAATGAGCCAAAATATCTGACTCCAACACTTTCCTTGGCAACCAATTGGCTTAGACAACCCGATTTCAAACCTCGCACTTTCGATGCTTGGCAAACCCAACACCAAGCAAATCCCCCCGTCCAACATGAGCTCGAAAATGTTTTATTTTTCGATAAGGCTAATGATCAAAACAACGACACCATAACTACCGTCTCTTTAAAACAAGTTTCCGACTATTACCAGAGCTTAAAATCGTCTGCTGCTACTATTTTTATCGTGGGCGAGATGTCACCAGAAACTAAGCAAGCAGTCAAAAATGCAATCAATACCATCAGCCAAGACTATCGACTTTCAAACGCTTCCGCCGAGGCTATTCATTACGAGTCCATCAGCTCAACCATTCAACAAAATGAAGGCGAGCTTTGGCAAACTCGCAGCGCCATTGCATTAATGCCAGTGTCTTCAATCAAAGAGTGGATCAGTTTGCAAATTTGGGGCGCTGACTTGGTTTCTACGCTCAACCAGCAACAACATATTGATTTTGTTCAGCTCGCTTTTACGCTTTCACCGCAGCGCCCTTGGGCATGGTGGAGTATCCAATACGCTAACAGCATAACAGAAACAGTAAGCGAACCTAGCCACGATGCCAGTCGCTTCGTTAACGCTAAAAGCCTTGTGTTTGTAGAACAAGTTCCTTCAGTAAACGACAGCAAAGCCTTTGGCATTCTACTGGATAATTTCAAGCAACAACTCGAACAGCAAACGCTATCACCAACATGGTGGAGCTATATTGCCACACAAGTCACCCATGAAGATGGCGCACTCACGGTGGAGCAATTCGCCGAAGGCTACAAAGATGCCATCGACAGCTTCACCATAGAAGATTATCAAACGGCTCTACAACACCTATTAAAACCATCGTCCTATCAAGAGATTCAGGTTTACCAATGAAGAAAAAAGTTCTAAGTAACGTCTCGAATAAAAGCAAAGCGAAGGCATCGAAACTTCGTATCATCGCCGGTGAATGGCGCTCTCGCCAACTGCCGATTCCAGATATTGAAGGCTTACGTCCAACACCAGACAGAGTACGAGAAACCTTATTCAATTGGATCAATGCCTATATTCCAGGTGCTGTTTGTGGTGACCTGTTTTGTGGCTCAGGTGCACTTGGGTTAGAAGCGTTATCACGCGGCGCAAAGCACATGACTTTTGTCGATAACTCACGCGTAGTGTCACAACAAATGACAGCAAACTTAGCAACGCTAGGCGCAACGGACAGTGCTAATGTGATTGCTCAAAACGCGGCCGTCTTTCTTGATACGGTCACGCCACATGCCATGGATATTGTGTTTCTAGACCCGCCATTTCGCAAAGGCTGGTTAGCACAAATTATCCCTTTGCTTGAAAAAGGCTGGCTCGCAGATCGTGCGCTTGTTTATATCGAAATGGAAAAAGAAGCCGATCTACCTGCACTACCAAGCCACTGGTCTTTGTTAAAAGAAAAAGTCGCTGGCCAATTGGTTTATCGATTATTTGAAGTGTCTAAATAATTTAGTATCCAAGCCCTATCCAAAATAGGGCTTTCTGATCCACCGGTACAAACATCGCACCAAAAATAAGCAAAACAATATTTCCCCTCCTATAATGTCTTAATCAAAACAAGCTATATCAGCCATTTTGATTTGAGCACGATACTTGCATAACCTAATAGAATATGTGCCATTAATGAGCACTTCACTTAAACATTGCCTCGCGATGGAAGGTACCTATGCTGTCAAACCTATCCTTTAAGACCAAACTGTTCATACTTCTAATCACTGCGATTACGGGGTTAATTATCGTCACTGCTGTGGCCATGACAGGGCTCTCATCCCAACAAAGCGCCAACAATGAGCTGAGAAACCTCTCAAAGATTCAAGCATCAAATGATCAGCTGAGCATTCACATGCTTGAGATAGCTGATAGCCTGCGCTCCATTTCTGTAGAAAATTACCAAGACTACATTGCAAGCGCGAAAGAACAAATTGCACAGAACGCCAACATCATCGCTACAAATATTGAAAAAGCTCATAGCCAAAACTTGAAGCAAACTCTCGAAGAAAACCTAGTAGAACTCAACGACTATAGCCAAGCACTCATCACGCTGATCGAAAAACGCTATATTATTGGTTTCGATTCCTCTTCAGGTTTACGCGGTAGCGTAGATCAAATGGGGACAGAAATAAGCGAAGACATCCAAAAGCTTAGCTTATTAAAACGAGAGTTCACCAATGTGCGTAAAGCTGAGGCTGGCTATTTATCAGATCCAACCGAAAGCAATCTAGAAGAGTTCACCTCCAGCTTCGACCGCTTCGATAACCGAATTGAAAACTTTGGTTTTCAAGACACTCACGGTGTAAAAGCCAACGCTTACCGCGATGCCATTCTGCAATACGGTAAGGAATACACATCGCTTAGTGAGATCGAAAGCACCTTTACTACGCAAAAAAACCAATTCACAGAAAGTCAGCTTAAAGCAAGTCAACTGATTGAAGATAAGATCCAACAAGCAGAAACCAGTGCAGAAGAGAGCTCAACTCAAGCCAACGCCACCCTATTGGCCGTCAGTATCGCCGTGATTCTAGTCGCTGCCCTTCTTATGCTTGCCATTGGCCGCAGCGTCAACAGCACATTACAAAACATCATCACTGACCTTAATAAAGTCAAAAAAGGCGACATGTCTTCAAAAGCGTCTGTTAACACCAAACGCAATGATGAATTCGATCAATTGAGCCAATCCCTCAATGAAATGACTAGCGGCTTGGGTGACGTATTAAAAGATGTTGTTTCGACAACTGACAATGTCAGCACTATGTCCACTGATTTAAACAACACCATCAGCAGCATTGCCAGCAGTAACCACTTAGTCAACCAGCGTACACATTCATTGGCTTCTGCAACGGACGATATTTCTAGCCGTTTAACCGAATTGTCTAGCACCACAAATACGCTTCAAGCGCACTCCAATGAAACCTACCAATCCGCTAAATCTGGCGCGGATACGATTAAATTGGTGTTAAGCAGCATCACCGACACAGTGAATATTGTGAACATGACCAGTCAGCAACTTGATGAACTAGGCCGTTTATCCAAAAACATCGATAGTGTCATTGCCATGATTAATGACCTTGCTAGCCAAACCAACTTACTCGCGCTGAACGCCGCGATAGAAGCTGCTCGCGCTGGCGAAGCGGGACGCGGATTCTCTGTGGTCGCAGATGAAGTAAGAGCATTAGCAGAAAAAACCGTTGATGCCACTTCGAAAATCACGGACATAGTTAATACCATTCAGCAGTCGACTCAAACCGCAATTAGCACCATGGAAAGCGGACAAGACAACCTAAAAATCATCAGCGAAAATGGCAGCAAGGCCGAAGAAGCCATGCGCGACATAGAAAGCAACGCCATGACAGGATCGAAATCCACCGACTCAATGGCAAGCGCCATTCAAGATGTTGCTAGTACCGCCATTCAAATGAGCACCGAGATGGAAGAAATTGCTCAACAGTTAAACCAAGATACTCGCTCTATCGATATTTTGGCGGATAAAACTAAGCAGATTCAGAAAATTTCCGAGCAACTTGCCGTTAAAACTCAGGTATTTACTCTCGTTTAACAACTTACCGCTCTTCGGGTGTCACTAATAAGTAAGACGCTTCTGCCATCAGCTGATGGCAGAAGCGTCTTACTTTCAACTTCTAACTCCATACACAGATCGATGGCGGCATCCGCCTCTTGATGACACTGGGCACAAACGCTAAACTGTGTAACATCTTTCATCGATGAACTTTCCCACATTTCTTCACGGGAATTCGAGCACTTTCTTTAGGACTTTACTTTAGGATAAAAACAAACCTATGCCGGACGTCATTCCAGCCGACTCTGTTGGTATTGTTACGCCACAGATTGCGCAATTCGACACCCCGTTGGCGCTTTCCTGCGGACAGACCTTGTCATCGTACCAACTTATTTACGAGACTTATGGAACCCTGAATCAAAGCGCTTCCAACGCTATTTTAATTTGCCACGCGCTGAGCGGAGATCACCACGCTGCAGGTTATCATGCCATGTCGGATACCAAAACGGGCTGGTGGGATACGGCAATAGGACCTGGCAAAGCCATCGATACAGATAAGTTTTTTGTTATTGCACTCAATAACTTAGGCGGTTGCTGTGGTTCAACAGGACCGACCAGTATTAATCCAGAAACAGGACAGCGCTGGGAAGCTAGTTTCCCAATTGTCACAGTAGAAGATTGGGTCGAAAGCCAAGCGCGTTTAGCCGATTTATTGGGTATCCAAACCTTTGCAGCCATCGTCGGTGGCAGCCTTGGCGGCATGCAAGTACTTGAATGGAGCATTCGCTTCCCTACTCGCTTGAAATCTGCGGTGATTGTCGCGTCAGCTCCAAAACTATCCACCCAGAACATCGCCTTCAACGAAGTCGCACGTCAGTCTATTCGTCGTGATCCAGACTTTTTTGATGGCAACTACATAGACAACAACTCTGTGCCAACTAACGGCCTTGGTTTGGCGCGCATGCTGGGTCACATTACCTATCTTTCAGACGATGCAATGGGCGCTAAATTTGGTCGCCAGATGCGCCATGATAGCTACCAATACAATTACGGCATTGAGTTCGAAGTAGAAAGTTATTTACGTTATCAAGGCGAAGCCTTCACCAAACGTTTTGACGCCAACACCTACATGCTGATGACAAAGGCGCTGGATTATTTTGATCCCGCGTCACAAACCAATGGTGATCTTTCTGCCGTTCTAAGCCGCGCACAATGCGAGTTTTTATTGGTTTCCTTTACTACCGACTGGCGTTTCTCTCCAGAGCGCAGCGAAGAAATCGTCAACGCGCTCGTCAAAGCTGGCAAGCAGGTTTCTTATGCCAAGATCGAAGCCGCAGAAGGCCATGACGCCTTTTTGTTCCCAATCCCTCGCTACATGGCTGTGTTAAACACCTTTTTAACCCGGGTTGCCAATAGCCTTACAACGGAGGTCAAATAATGCGCTCTGATTTAGAAATGATCGATGAATGGGTTCAGCCCAATATTCGAGTGCTCGATTTGGCCTGTGGTCCCGGTGAGTTGCTTCACCATCTCATTCAAAACAAACAGGTGAAAGGCTATGGTTTGGAAATCGGCCCTGACGATTTAAATACCTGTATCGAAAAAGGCATTCCAGTTTTAGAGCAAAACATCGACGAAGGTTTGCAAAACTTCGATGACCAAAGTTTTGACTTAGTCTTGATGACCCATGCTTTGCAACAATTTCGTCGCCCAGATTTGTTGATCGATGAAATGCTGCGCATCGGCAAAGAATGCATTATCACTTTCCCGAACTTCGGACATTGGCGAAGCCGTTTGCATTTGGCGTTAAAAGGCAGAATGCCGGTATCCGATTTCTTACCATACAATTGGTACGACACACCGAACATTCACTTTTTCACCTTTCAAGATTTTGAGCGTTTATGTCGTGAAAAAGACATTAAAATCCTACGTTGGGCTGCCGTAGACGGCCAACTAAAAGACCATTGGTGGATTCGCTCTATGCCGAACTTATTCAGTGAAACGGCGATTTTCCATATCAGCCGTTAAACCACGGTCAGTAGCATAAATAGAACCATCAACAAGGCGGCGAATCAGCCGCCTTTGTTTTAAAAGTTTAAAAGAGGACAACCGATGACCAAAACCATCGTATTAGCCAGTAACAATGCTGGAAAAATCAAAGAATTCAATGCCTTACTGAGTGACATGGGCATTGATGTTAAACCGCAAAGCGAGTTTAACGTCGAAGAAGCCGAAGAAACGGGCTTGAGCTTTATTGAAAACGCCATTCTAAAAGCGCGCAATGCTTGTGCTCATACCGGCTTGCCTGCATTGGCCGATGATTCTGGTATTGAAGTGGATTATCTCGACGGTGCGCCGGGTATTTACTCTGCTCGCTTTGCCGGCGATCACGGCAACAATGAAGCGAACAACAAACTGCTGCTGGAAAAACTAGACGGCGTACCTGAACTAGAACGTACCGCTCGCTTCCATTGTGTATTGGCTTATATGCGCCACAAGGACGATCCAACACCACAAGTGTTTCATGGCGTATGGGAAGGTCGTATTTTGACATCTACGGAAGGCCAAGAAGGCTTTGGTTATGATCCCGTATTTTATGTACCGGAATGCGCTTGCAGTGCGGCTAGCCTACCAAAAGAAGTGAAGAACCAAATTAGCCATCGCGCCAAAGCTTTGAAACAGCTATTCGCATCCTTTCAACAATCCTCTTTTTCACAACTAGGTAAGCCATTTTGAGCACTCAGTTACCACCGCTAAGTTTGTATATTCATTTACCTTGGTGCGTGCGTAAGTGTCCTTATTGCGACTTCAATTCCCATCAAGCAGACCGTTTTGAAGCCAATGGCAAACTGCCAGAAGACGCCTATTTGGCGCAGCTCCTGGCTGATCTAGACGCCGATTTACCTTATGTTGCTGGACGAGAAATCCAAACCGCTTTTATTGGCGGCGGTACGCCAAGCTTGATGAGCGAAAACTTCTATTATCGTTTAATGGATGCCCTGCGCGAAAAGCTGATTTGGGCAGACAACGCTGAAATTACCATGGAAGCCAACCCAGGGACGTTTGAACAAGAAAAGTTTCGCCACTTTCGTCAGGCTGGCATTAATCGTTTGTCCATCGGTATCCAAAGTTTCCAGCCAAACCTGTTGAAAACCCTAGGAAGAATCCACAACCGTGAGGAAGCGATACACGCTGTGGATAAGTCTAGAGCCGCTGGCTTTGACAATATCAACCTCGATTTAATGCATGGCTTACCAGGTCAGAGCCTAGAAATGGCGCTAGAAGACTTGTCTCTTGCCATCGAACTGAACCCTGAGCACTTGTCTTGGTATCAACTGACTATCGAGCCAAATACTGAGTTTTATCGTCGTCCACCAACGCTACCCGAAGACAACACCTTGTGGGGAATTCAAGACGCAGGACAAGAGCTGTTGACCAAACATGGTTATGCTCAGTACGAGGTTTCGGCTAATTCAAAAGAGAACCGTCGCGCGGCACACAACCTTAATTATTGGCGTTTCGGCGATTACATAGGAATTGGCGCTGGCGCTCACGGCAAGATCACATTGGTTAATGGTCAAATATTTCGTACACGAAAGACTCGCCATCCAAATCATTACTTAAACAACCTACCTGAAGCCTTGGTCATCAAAGAGGCCATCGAGCAAGAAGACCTACCGCTTGAATTCATGATGAACCGTCTACGCTTGTTCGAAACCTTTGATTTAAAGGATTACGAGCGCTTCACTTATCAAAGCGTACCAAGTTCTCTGGTTAAAGCCTGTGAAATAGCACTAAAACAGGGCCTATTAGATACCGATGAATGGAAGAATCAGCGCGTCAAAACCACTGAAAAAGGCAAATTATTCCTCAACGAATTGCTTGAATTATTCCTTCCGTAGCACGCCATTTTATTTACTATAATTTGACATCTAAGCATTTAGATGTAACTCTTATTAGGTTAAGAACAAAAAAGGCCATCTTTGATGGCCTTTTTTGTTCTATTAGCAACATACAAACTAGTGGCTTTTTTAACAAAAACTATCTTTTTAAACGAAAGAAATAGCCCATCGTTTCGTTCTATTTCAACAATTTACGGCGCTCTATCCTCTCGCTCTCTTTGTTACTGAGATGCTAGAAGATTTTTATCTCGTCAGCATAACTGCCAACACGAGATTAAGCATAAATTGTGAAAACAGAACAAAATACGTCGTATTAAGAACAATCTAATAATGAGAATTCTTTTAGGGTGAAGTAGCGGAATTGTGTAAAAAACGCTCATGTTGATTTTCGTTTAAAAAGATTTGCACAGACCTTTATAAGTTCAGTTATCTAACAAAGGTCTTGGGGAAGTTTTCACTAATTCAGGAGAATGTTTATGAGTAATAAAGTACCTGACAGTGGTCGGGCAGAATACAACACGTCATACAAAGTAGGACAAGATAACATTCAGTTTCTTGGCCTTGACGTATTAAACCCAGTGTTTAGTACAAGCGCGCTTATTATTTTTGCATTCATCATTGGCAGTATCTTATTCCCTGCTGATGCGAGTTCCATTTTATCAGGTGCAAAGAACTGGTCGATCAATAATTTTGATTGGTTCTTTATGGTTGCTGGTAATATTTTCGTACTCTTTTGTTTGCTACTGATTCTCCTTCCTCTAGGCAGAATCCGCCTTGGTGGTACCGATGCAAGAGCAGAACACTCCACTATTACTTGGTTTTCAATGCTCTTCGCAGCGGGCATGGGTATTGGTTTGATGTTCTGGAGTGTTGCTGAACCTGTTGGTTATTACACAGGTTGGTATGGCACGCCATTTGATGTGGTTAAAAACACGCCTGAAGCTCGCGATCTAGCGATGGGCGCAACCATGTTCCATTGGGGACTTCATCCTTGGGCGATTTACGCGGTTGTTGGTCTGTCTTTGGCATTCTTTGCATATAACAAAGGCTTGCCTCTTACTATTCGTTCTGCTTTTTACCCATTATTTGGTGAGAAAGTCTGGGGCGGAATTGGTCACGTAATTGACGTTATTTCAGTTATTGCGACTATCTTTGGTTTGGCAACATCGCTTGGCTTTGGCGCACTGCAAGCAACAAGTGGTCTTAACTTCCTGTTTGATATTCCAAATACGCTAACCACACAAATCTTTGTGATCTGTGGTGTAACAGCCGTTGCCATCATATCGGTAGCACGTGGCCTAGAAGGTGGTGTGAAACTGCTGTCTAACGTCAACATGATCATCGCGGCTGTATTGGCAATCTTCATCGTAGTCGTTGGTAACACTGGCGCTATCTTTGCTGCAATGGGTTCTTACTTGTTGAACTACGTTGAAAACATCATTCCATTAAGTAACTGGATTGGTCGTGACGATACTACCTTCTACCACGGTTGGACTGTGTTCTACTGGGCTTGGTGGATTTCTTGGTCACCATTTGTAGGTATGTTTATCGCTCGCGTTTCTCGTGGTCGTACTGTTCGTGAATTCCTAGTAGCAGTTCTATTAGTACCAACGGTTGTCTCTCTTGTATGGATGTCTATTTTTGGCGGATCGGCTTTAGATCAGTCAGCTAACGGTGTTGGTGCATTGGCAAACGGTATTACTGATTCTTCATTGGCTATGTTCCAAATGTTTGCGAGCCTACCATTGACGTCTTTGATCTCCTTCATTGGTATCATTCTTGTATTGATATTCTTTGTAACGTCCTCTGACTCTGGTTCTTTGGTTATCGATGGTATTACCGCTGGTGGTAAAACTGACGCACCAATGATCCAACGTGTTTTCTGGGCGGTTCTAGAAGGTGTAATCGCGATTGCTTTGCTTGTTGGTGGTGGTTCTGAAGCACTTGGTGCAATTCAAGCGGCTGCAATCACTATTGGCTTACCATTCACATTGCTCATGTTGATCATGTGTGTGAGCTTGTGGAAAGGTTTGCATAGCGATATGCATCTTTATAAAAAAGCATAGCGTTATAGCGACTTTATAGAGATTCATTGCTACTAAAAAACAACGCGAATGGCCGTAACTGGACGTTCGCGTTGTTTTCTTTTTGTAAATACTCTATTATCGGCGTCCTCTTAGGGGAGTAATCTTCTTTGCACTACACATCTATGTACTGCAAAGATTCTTTGTCAACATAATTGAGCCTCAAGCTCGTGGCAAAGAAGTCCTGATCCGATACAGTATCGACAGGGTTGATGAGACTTAAGACAATGACTTGGCTCAGGTGGGCTCAGGTTTGTTGTCTTTCGTTTATTGCCCACCTAGGACCTGTCAAATGGAAGCACTACTCACTTCTATCTCTACTGTTGCTCTTGCTGAAATGGGTGATAAAACCCAACTTTTAGCCTTATTCCTTGCTACTCGTTTCGCGTCTAAATCCTCTATTGTGCTTGGTATTCTTGCTGCGACATTGCTCAATCATGCGCTATCAGCATGGCTTGGCGTAGAAATCGCACAATGGATTCCAGAAAGTGCAATCAGTTGGATTGTTGGTCTAAGCTTTATCGCCGTAGGTTTATGGTTATTGATCCCAGATAAAGACGACAGTGAAGACAATAGCATGCTGAAGTACGGTGCGTTTGGTGCGACGTTTATTTTGTTTTTCCTTGCCGAAATTGGTGACAAAACTCAAATCGCAACCGTCTTATTAGGCGCTCACTATGGCAGTGTCTGGATGGTCTTGCTAGGCTCAACTATCGGTATGATGCTAGCAAACGTACCTGTTGTATTCGCCGGCAACTGGATAATGGACAGAATAAATGCCGACCGCACACGTCAGCTTGCTTGTTTGCTTTTCCTCATTATGGGAATCGTGACAATAGCGGCGCCGCTGCTTAAATAAAGAGGCGGTTAACCAACCGGTTCGAAAAACTGCTTTTTAATAAACAGGAACAGAACAATGGATGTCGAATTAACCGAAATACTCGAAGCACTTTGTCAGCACGCGCCATTCAATGAGATTGCCGACGATCCGCAACTCAATGATATGACCAAAGAAATAGAGATTCAGTATGTTCGTGCTGGCGAGTGGGTTATCGCTCCAAGCGCACTGAACAATACCTTGTTCTTTATTCGCAGTGGTGCGATTGAAGTGCTTAGCAAAGAGGAGAAGTTAATTCGACGCATGAACGAAGGCGAGCTATTTGGCTACTTTTCTCTACTGCGGGGTGGCAAGTCTTCACAATCCATGCGAACCATTGAAGACAGCTTGCTGTATCGCATTCCAGCGCGCTGGTTTCTAAAACTCTATGAAGAAAACGATAATTTCTCTGACTTCTTTGAACTCGCTCGCGAAGTGCGTTTGCGCGTTGCGATGGACTCACAAAACTCAGATGTGTCGTTAATGACTTGCCCTGTAGTCAGCTTATTAAGACGTCCACCGATTAGCGCAGACATCAGCTCAGACATTCTGACTTCTGCGCAAATCATGGCGGAGCATCGTGTTTCAAGCTTGCTTATTACTGAAAATGACGAACTGATTGGCATTGTCACAGACCGAGATCTACGTACTCGTGCGGTTGCCAAAGGTCTTGCCTACAGCACCTCTATCGCAGATATAATGACCCGCGATCCAATTGTTATGGACAGCGGTGATTATGCATCTGAAGCCGTATTAAAAATGATGGAGCGTAACGTTCACCATATTCCCATTGTCAAAAATGGTCGCCCTATCGGCGTGGTGAGCACCGGAGATATTATTCAAAAAGAAAGCCACGGCAGCGTCTATCTGATAAGCGATATTTATAAGCAAACCAGCATCGAAGGCTTGAAAAGTATCAGCCGCAAGATGACACATACGTTTACTCAGCTTGTGGTTGCAGATGCTAATACACAAATGATTGGTAACGCCATGTCCCACATAGGTACTGCCTTTGTGAAACGACTGCTGCAACTTGGTGAAGAGAAGTTCGGGCCACCACCTGTGCCATATTGTTTTATCGCGCTTGGTTCACAGGCAAGAGAAGAGCAAACCATTAAAACCGATCAAGATAATGCACTTGTCTTGAGTGACAAGTACGATAAAAAACTTCACGGCGAATATTTCGAAGCGCTGACAGATTGGGTTTGCCGTCATCTGGATGACTGCGGCTACACACTTTGTACTGGCGACATCATGGCATCCAATCCACGCTGGCGTCAGCCGCTAAGAGTTTGGAAAGAAAACTTCAGTGAGTGGATACAAAAACCCAAAGCCGAAGCTCTGCTACGACTGTCTATCTTCTTTGATTTACGCGGTATCTACGGCGATAAAACACTCGCCAAACAACTAAACCAACACATACGCCAAGAAGCTCTGCAGCACTCAGGCTTTCTAACCTTTATGGCGAGAAATGCCAATCAGCGTAAACCGCCATTGGGTTTTTTTCGACAATTTGTTCTAGATGGCGAAGGTGAACAGTCACGCACTTTCAATCTAAAAGAGCGAGGGATCGCTCCGATTATCGATATCGTTCGTGTCCACGCCCTTGCCTGTGGCAGTGACAAACTCAACACTCTTGAGCGCATCGAAGACATTGAAGCGGCAGGATTATTACCGGAAGGCCGAGCTAAAGATCTTGCGCTGGCATTGGAAATGATAGGTATGGTGCGGATCAAACATCAGAAAGACCAGATCGAAGCAGGCGAAGAACCGAATAACCACGTTAACCCTGAGCACTTGTCGTCCTTTGAAAAACGCCATCTACGAGATGCTTTTCATATCGTTACTCGCCAACAGGAGTTCATTAAATTCCGTTACGCAGGGAAACGCAGCTAAATGGCAAAGTTATTATTGAAAAATAAATCCAAAGAAGGCATTCAAGATTGGCAAGCCATGTTTTCAGAATGGGCAGAAGAAGCGCCAGAAGGTCCTCTGAAACGCTATTATCAAGCGGGAATGATTGCACCGCAAACAGCATTGAAAGATACGCCGTTGCTGGCCTTGGATCTAGAAACCACAGGACTTGACTCAAGCCAAGATGAAATAATCAGCCTCGGTTTAATCCCCCTCAGCCACAAAACCATTCGTTGCCAAGGTGCGCAATATTGGATGGCAAAACCAGAACGGTCGCTGAATGCAGAATCTGTCACTATCCATGAAATCACCCATTCGGAATTGGCTGAAGCACCGCGACTTCATGCCATTTTAGATGAGATTTTACTGGCACTCACACATCAAGTCATCGTTGTGCATTGTGTTGCCATCGAGCGTCAGTTTTTACTCGAAGCGTCGATGAAAATATATGGTTTCCCACTGTATTTTCCCGTGCTCGACACCATGGATATTGAGCGCCAAGCGACCTTTAAACCTTGGTGGAAACGCTTTGGCAGACAGCCTTCTTTACGCTTAGACGCTTGCCGTCAACGCTATAAACTACCGCGCTATAAAGCACACCATGCACTCACCGACGCGTTGTCATCGGCCGAATTATTGCAAGCGCAAATTTCCTATCATATGGACCCAAACGCAGATATATCAAACTATTGGGTGTAATGCTTTGCGGTCTGCTTCTGTCTTTTTTTCTGCTAACTCTTAAGCAAGTGCAGACTCGGCAAGAGCTGGTTCAGCATGCTCAGAAACTGAAGGGCAACTTTCGCGAATAACCAATTCGGTTTCTAACACCACGTCTTTGGCTTCTCGAAGCCCTAAAAACACTTCTGCAGCAACACGGCCTTTTTCCACTGTGTGTTGATGTATGGTGGTGATCGAAGGGTGAATATTGGCACTTTCAGGGATGCCATCAAAACCAACCACTTGCAAATCTTCCGGCACACGCAAGCCTAAATGCAAGGCCGCTTGCACGGCAGCAATCGCGATACAATCACTCATGCACAATAATAATTGCGGGCGCTTAGCCATAGTTAGAGCTTCACGAGCAGCCTGATAAGCCAGTTTATGATTGTTCTCGGGGATATTCCAAATATGCTCGGATGCGACAGACAACTGATGTTCTTCCAATGCTTGAAAGTAACCATACAAACGTTGGATCGAAATAGACGCCGCGCGATCAAACAATTCGTCTTCGCGTATACGACACACTCTATCTGTCGCCAACAGACTCAAACCTAAAATAGCCACGGCGTCAGGCTTATGCTTTAAAGCGTGGCTGGCAATTCGATATGCGCCACTGTGGTTTTCGATGTTGACCGATGTGGTACCAGGAATGAAGCTATCCACTGTGATGATGTTCTTATTCGGCATCAACCAAGGTGCATTAATACATTGCTGTGGTTTATGACCATAAACGATAAAACCATCTACCATAGAGGATTGCATACGGCTTTGTGCATCTTGCTCAACTTGATCGGAAGACAACAGCAGCATGTTGTATTCGTTGGCTTCAAAGACTTCCGCCATGCCTTTTAGAAACTGATTAGCAACAGGGTCAGTTAAGCTGTAACTGAGGTCATCAGACAACACAATGCCAACGATTCCCGTGCGACCAGTGCGTAAACTACGAGCAGCTGCATTAGGGCCAAAATAACCCATTTTTTCGCATTCGCTCAGAATATTTTCACGCAAGGTCGCCGACAATTGATCGGGGCGATTAAAGGCGTTTGAGATGGTTGCCGTGGAGACTTCTAATCGCTCAGCAACGTCTTTTAAAGTCAGTTTTTTTATGTTTTTTGTCATACTAACTACTCGCAAACCAAAAGAACTTCGACAAACAAGCCGATTCACGCAAAACGCAAATCGGCTTGAAATGACAAAAGCTCAATTAAAAACTCAATTAACTGCTTAATACGACTTAAGACAACTTAGCGTAGAATGCTTGATAAGCAGGTAAGGTCAACACCTCACCATCCAAAGTCGATTCAAATCCATGACCTTGCAATACTTCAGCAACATTCGCATTTAGCGTCGCTTGCTGCTCTTCACTCGTCATGTTTAACACAACTAACAAACGCTCACCGTCGTATTCACGAACTAAAGCAATTAATTGCTCATTATCCAAATTAAGCTGAGACAATTCGCCATTCACCAAAACAGGTTGTTGCTGACGCCAATGAATCAGCTGACGAACCTTATGCAACAAGGCATCTGGATTCGCTTCTTGCTCAGCAACACTTAGCGGTAAGTGATTTTTATCGACTGGCAACCAAGGTTCGATTGTTGAAAATCCGCCTAATGTCGACTTATCCCACACCATCGGCGTACGGCAGCCGTCACGGCCTTTGAAAACTGGCCATAGCGGAATGCCATAAGGGTCTTGAATACGCTCAAATGGTACCTCAGCTTCAGGTAAACCAAGTTCTTCACCTTGATACAAACAAACACTGCCACGTAGAGACAAGATCAACGCCAAAGCAATCAGTGGATAAGCTTTGCCATCTTCGTCTGCGCCCCAACGCGTGCGAGAACGCACCACATCATGATTCGATAATGCCCAGCAAGGCCAACCATCACCCACGATGTTATTCATGTCCGCCAAGGTTTTGCGAATGTATTCTGGAGAATGAGGCGTGTTCAAAAAGTCGAAGGTGTAAGCCATATGCAACTTATCGCCACCAGACGTGTATTCCGCCATGCGTTTCAGAGGGAAATCGTCACCAATTTCACCCACCATGGTGCTGCCTGGAAACTCATTCATCATAACGCGTAAATCTTTTAAGAAATCCAAGTTTTCTGGACGGCTAAGATCGTACACATGACGCTGATAAGTATAAGGGTTATCGTGTGGCGCACCCATAGTTTTTGGCTCGCCAGCTGGTACAGGTGGGTTGTCTTCCAAGCCTTCGCTGTGGAAATAGAAGTTCACCGTATCCAAACGGAAACCATCCACACCAAGCTCTAGCCAAAAGCGCATATTATCCAAATGCGCCTGACGAACTTCAGGGTTATGGAAATTAAAATCTGGCTGAGACTCTAAGAAGTTATGCAAATAATACTGCAAACGACGGCTATCCCATTTCCAAGCACTGCCACCAAAAATAGACAACCAGTTATTTGGCGGTGAACCATCCGGCTTTGGATCAGACCAAACATACCAATCTGCTTTAGGGTTGATTTTGTCTTGACGGCTTTCTTCAAACCAAGGATGGACATCAGCCGAGTGACTAATCACCTGATCGATCATGACTTTCAGTCCCAGTTCATGGGAGCGGTCAACCAAGACTTTAAAATCCGCCAATGAACCGAACATAGGATCAATATCACAATAATCGGACACATCGTAGCCAAAATCTTTCATTGGGGAAGTAAAGATAGGCGAGAGCCAAATAGCATCTACACCAAGCGATGCAACGTAATCTAACTTACTTGTAATACCAGCTAAATCGCCAACGCCATCGCCATTTGCATCCATAAAACTACGTGGGTAAATTTGATAAATAATCCCACCTTTCCACCAATTCAGATTGGTTGTCATCAGACTCTCCAAAAAAGATAAAACGTGGGACAACGCCAAAGCATTGCCCCATTTAAATAACAATATTACTAACTGCTCATTAACATACTAGCCAGTTAGCCTTTGCGTAAGTAAGACTGCTCATGTTCATCAAACAAATGCATTTTTTCAGCCGGTGCGGACAAATACACTTTATCCCCACGCTTAATATTCAAGGTGCCAGCTTGCTTCGCAATCACCATCTCGTCTGCGCCAGGGATTTTCACATACAGTAAAGTCGCTTCGCCGAGAGATTCCACGAAGGATACTTCACCAGAGAAAAGGCTTTCTTGTTCCGCAGACACAACCACCAAATCTTCTGGACGAATGCCAAAGAAAGCAGGTTTCGCTTGTTCACTTGATTCTGTCACGATAGGCGTTTGAATGGACGCAGAAGCCGACAAAGACACCAAGGTTTGTGCGCCAGTTTGCTCAATGCGACAAGGCACAATATTCATCGCTGGCGAACCAATAAATTTCGCCACAAATACGTTCGCAGGATGCTCATAAAGATCCAATGGTGAACCCACTTGCTCAATATCACCACCAGATAACAACACAATGCGATCAGCCAACGTCATGGCTTCCACCTGATCGTGGGTCACATAAATCATTGTAGAATCAGGCATACTGTCTTTCAGATTAGCAATTTCCATGCGTGTCGCAACACGAAGTGCCGCATCCAAGTTAGACAAAGGTTCATCAAACAAGAAAACCTTAGGGCGACGTACAATCGCACGACCAATCGCCACACGTTGACGCTGACCACCAGAAAGCGCCTTCGGCAAACGATCTAAATAGGGTGTTAATTGCAGCATATCAGCGGCTTTACGCACTTGTTGATCGATATCCGCTTTGCTTGTCTTTGCAATTTGCAAACTGAACGCCATGTTGTCATACACCGTCATGTGCGGGTACAAAGCGTAGCTTTGGAACACCATAGCAATACCACGCAATGCAGGCGGCACGTCATTTACCACAACACCATCGATCTCTAACGTACCAGCGGAGATTTCCTCTAAACCAGAAATCATGCGCAATAACGTGGACTTACCACAACCGGATGGACCGACGAAAACAATGAATTCGCCCTGCTTGATATCTAGATTAATGTCTTTCAATACTTCAACATTATTCGAATAAATTTTCTTAACATTGGTGAGTTTTACATCAGCCATGATTTTACTGCCTCAATCTAAATTCATACCTTAGGTGAGGAGCAAATGCTCAACTCACCTGCCTAGGTTTTGTTATTTCACCGAGCCTGCTAGCAAACCGCGCACTAAATAGCGCTGTAAGCCAAAGAAGACACATAAAGGAATAATGATGGTAATAAACGCTGATGCCGTCAGAATTTCCCAGTTACCACCGCGAGAGCCAAGCAATTCACGAAGCTGACCTGTTAGCACCATGTGATCAGCATCATTACCTAGGAATACCATGGCAATCAGCAAATCATTCCATACCCAAAGGAACTGGAAGATGGCAAATGACGCTAATGCAGGGAAAGACAAAGGCAATACAATTTTACGGAAAATATCAAAATCTGAAGCGCCATCCACACGGGCGGATTCGATGATTTCTCTAGGCAATCCAACAATATAGTTGCGCAGCAAATAAATAGCCAACGGCAAACCAAACCCAGTATGCGCTAACCAAATCCCCACATAAGTTTTCGATCCGACACCAAAAAACTCACCAATCATGTTGTAGCTTTTTAGCAACGGAATCAGTGACATTTGTAACGGAACGACCAACAAACCAACCACCGCAGCGACCAGCAATGCACGTCCAGGGAAACGCATCCAAGCCAGAGCATAAGCGGCAAACGCGGCCACTAGAATAGGAATAATGGTCGCAGGTATGGTCACGGTTAAAGAGTTAATAAAAGACTTACCCAAACCTTCCGCACTCAATACTTCACGATAGTTTTCTAAGGTGAAGCGTGGTGGAATCTCGGCTGTATAGAAAATACGGTCGCCACGGGAGCCCTTCCATTCCACAGGAGAAGAAAACGCATAATCGCCGTTTTCCATGACTTGCAAGGTCTCGCCTTTATTAAGTTCGGCCACTGTGCCTACTTCGAATTCATCGGGTCTTAATGAACTAGAACCAAACTTGGTAATTTCCCCCGCTGAACCTTCGAATAGGTTACCGCGAATAACAAAGCGATTACCCTCTTGAACTTGTTTTTTCGGTTCGTGGGCTCGCGCCACGAGACGCTGTTCTGAGGTCGCTAATGCTGTCCACCAGCCAGACGTAGAAAGCTGATTTTTATCTCGAATAGAAGAGATAAACAAACCCGCTGTCGGGATCGTCCAAATGATCACAAGAAACAAGACAGTCGCATGTACCAAATAAGTTAACGGAGTGCGTTTGGATGACGTAATCATATTAACGACCCTCCATTTCGGCATTAGCGCGGCGAATATTCCACACCATAATTGGGATAACCAGAACCATAATAACCAACGCAATCACCGCGCCACGACCAAAGTCGCCACCGCCATTAAACATCCAACTAAACATCTGATTGGCCAACACTTGTGTGCCCCATTGGGCATTCGTCATTGCCAATACGATATCGAATACTTTCAATACCAAGATGGTAATCGTGGTCCAAACCACCGCAATGGTTCCCCAAATTTGTGGCACCATAATTTTGTAGAAGATTTGAAAGCCATTGGCACCATCTAACACTGCTGCTTCAATGGTTTCATCTGGAATACCACGTAGCGCAGCAGACAAAATGACCATAGCAAAACCGGTTTGAATCCAAATCAGGATGACCATCAAGAAGAAATTGTTCCAAATTGGAATCGTCAGCCAGGTCTGAGGTTCGCCACCGAAGAAGACAACCAAGGCATTCAGCAAGCCGATTTGGTCTTCACCACCGGTACGAAAATCGTAAATGAATTTCCAAATAACCGACGCACCTACAAAGGAAATCGCCATCGGCATGAAGATTAAACTTTTTGCGATATTGCCCCACCAAATACGATCGGTCATAGTCGCGATAATCAAACCAAAAAATGTTGCCGCTGTTGGCACAACAATCAACCACAGCATGTTATTGCGGAAAGATTCATAGAACTCATCACTGCTAAATAGCCATTTGTAGTTCGCAAGACCAACAAAATCTTCGCCGCTGCGGCCATAAAAAGACAAGCGGATGGAATCAATAACAGGATAGAAAAGATAAAATGTCAGTAATAAAACTGCTGGCCCCAAAAACAGCCAAGGGCGAATATTGTTCGCCACACGTAAATTACGAGCAACTTCAGCAGCTGCGCCACTTTTAGTTGGAAAAATTTTATCTAAAAGGAAATTTGAGCCGTAGAAATACGCGGCACACCCCATAACACCTAGAATCATGGTAACTAACGCCGAGGCAAGCTGTCCCATAGAATCTCCAAAATATATCAATGCAGTGACAATTAAAACGGCAACCGCTTTACTTATAAAACAAATACAAAAAGCCCCAGAGTGAACAGTCACTCTAGGGCTTTACAAAGAATTACTTCAAGGCATCCCATGTTTTTTGGATGTCGTGAGCAACTTCTTTGGCATCTTTACCGCCAGTGTAGTCAACCATTCCTGTCCAGAAAGAACCGGCGCCGATTTTACCAGGCATCAAGTCAGATCCGTCAAAGCGGAAGGTTGTCGCGTAGCGTAAAATCTCGCCTTGTTTTTTCGCCGCTTCACTTGAGTAAACTTCAGGGTTTGCTTTCAAGTGAGCAGAGATAAAGCCAGTTTGCGCCATCCACAACTCATGAGCGATTGGCGAGCGAATGAAATCAATAAACGCACGAGCGCCTTTAGAATCATTAGTCACACTCATCAATGTTCCGGCACCCAATACTGGGTTACCTAAATCTTTAGACGCATAAGATGGGAAGTAGAAGAAATCAGCGTCTAGACCCAGCTTCGTTCCTTCAGGGAAGAAAGCAGGAATAAACGAAGCTTGACGATGTAAGTAACATTTAGGTGGAGACTGGAACAAGCCTTTTGGGCTGTCACGGAAGTCAGTAGACGCTACAGCACCTGCGCCACCATCAACGAACTTGTCATTACGAGCAAACCAACCAAACTCTTCAATGGCACCAACAATACGTGGATCATCAAACTTAATTTCGTTAGTTACCCATTTATCGTAAACCGATGCTGGCTGAGTACGAAGTAGTAAATCTTCAACCCAATCCGTTGCTGGCCAACCTGTAGCCGCACCGGAACCTAAACCGATACACCAAGGCGTACCACCATCAGCAACGATTTGCTTGGTTAAGGCTTTTAGATCTTCCATAGTTTCAGGAACTTCATAGCCTGCGTCTTCAAAGTTCTCTGGTGAGTACCAAACTAGTGACTTCAAATCTGCACGGTAAAAAACACCGTAGAATTCTTTCTGACCTTTTTGATCTTTAAACGTAGCTAGATCAACCCAAGACTGACCTGCTGCGTAATCCTTTTTCACGCCATCTTTTACAGTATCGCTAAGCGGTGTTAAAAAGCCCTTAGCGGCTAAATCTGCAGCCAAACCAGGTTGAGGGAAAACAGAAATATTTGGCGCGCTGCCCGCTTGAGTATCAATAACGATTTGCTGTTCAAAAGAATCAGAACCCGCGTATTTCACTTTAGCGCCAGTGGCTTGTTCAAAGTAAGCAGCAACTCGTTCGAAGTTGGTTTTCTCATCACCAGTCCAAGGACCAAAAATAGAGATGGTTTCACCAGATAGCTTATTCGATTTCAGAGCCTCATAGCTGCTCCAACTAAAACGAGAATCTTCACCAGGCTTAAACAAGAGGTCTGCTGCATGAACAGCATTTGCGGAAAGTGTCAGGGCGACTGCCATAGACAAAAGAGATTTTTTCATCATTGCTCCTTACAGGCCCGCTTGGGAAACCCCTAGCACGCCTTTGTTTTTATTATCGTAGGTCGAAACAAGGTAAACATGTCTTCTATAAGGATTAAGAAGGAATCCGATTATTAACAAACAAAACCCGCGCTTCAAGCACCTCACTCCCTTAATATTGACTTAATTATTTTTTAAATTTAGTAGATCCTTCTAAAAATGCGAATCTTATTTATTCCACCACATCTGTATAAAAAACCAGCAATATAGGGTTTTTATCGTAAATTCAGCAAGTTAATGAACAATTTTCAATCATTAATTGTTCATTTTGTTCTCTATTTTTACTCATTTAGACCGCTTTTTTTAGGCATAAAAAAAGCGTGAACTAGCACGCTTTTCATTCTAACAAACAGGCTTAATACTTTCTTAACCGTTTAACAAAAGTATATTCAGAAAGTAAAATTATATTCTTAGAGCTTAAAACTGGCTTAACTGCGCCTCAGCTTCGCTCAACGAAGGCAAAGAAGGATAGGCACCCAACTTTGTCACAGAATCTGCGCCGCAAGCCGCTGCAAAGCGTACAATATCTACCAGCTGTTGTTGAGATAAAGCCGCTAACGCTGCGCGATCGCCACCTTGTTCTGCCAATTTATAAAGCAAGCCGCCAACAAACGCATCGCCTGCTGCTGTAGTGTCTTTTACCTCAACTTTTGGTGTAATCACTTCACTTACGCCATGAGTCGCCGTATAAAAACGAATCGGGTTGCCACCATCAGTTAATACAAACAAGGTCACGCCCGCAGTAAGAGACTGTTCGATAAGAGCAAATGGATCTTCTGCTAACACAGCCAATTCTTCTAGACTGGCTTTCACTACATCACCACTTTGCATCCAATCAATAACGCGCTTTGTATCCACTTGCCCATTCGGCCAAAGGTTCATACGCAAGTTCACATCAATACTAACGATCCAATTAGCCTTACGAGCCATGCTCACACCAGCCAAGGTGGCTTTGGTAATATCCGCATCGGTCAATGTATTTGAACAGGTATGGAACACACCTTGGCTATCAGCAAACCAGGTTGCATCAAAATCACTTTCGCGGAACAAAATATCCGCAGAAGGGCTACGGTAAAATTCAAAGCTACGCTCGCCAGTTTGATCCAAGCTTACAAACGCCAAGGCTGTTTTGGCTTCCTTGGTCATCAGCATATTGCTCGTATTCACACCGTAACCATCAAGAGACTCTTTCAAAAAATGACCAAACGCATCGTCACCTACTTGGCCGACAAAATGACTATTGCCTCCTAAGCGTGCCACAGCTACAGCAACGTTTGCTGGCGCACCTCCAGGGAACTTAGTAAAAGATTCAAGCTCTCCTGCTTTGGTTGCTCCATTAGAAAGGAAATCGATCAAGGCTTCGCCGAACGCCATTACTTTTGTTGTCATTATTGTGTTCTCTTTTTGGTTTGCAGACATAATCTGCGCAGATCTAAATAAGGGTAGATGAAAAATTATGCAGGGGAGAAAGCATTAAATCAATTTAATTTATTTAAAGACTGTTCGCATCAAGCCTATATGAGCAATTGGTTCACTGTAAGTTTCTTGCTAGACTCGAAACCTACATAACAATTTTATAATAACTTTTTATAATAACTAACAGACCTCAACCTTCCACTGAGCAAGATAATGACCAACGCAAAATGTATCTATGTTGTAGACGATGACGACGAGATTCGCACCCTGCTCAAAACTTACCTAGAAAAGCACCAATTCACGGTGTTAACCGCTGATTCAGGTGAAGCGTTTTTAGCCAATTTCCGAGCAGAACAAGAAGTTGATCTGGTGATTTTAGACATCATGCTTCCGGGACAAGATGGCTTTGCAGTTTGTCGTTCCCTACGAACGCAATCACAAGTTCCGGTGATTATGCTAACGGCAAACTCTGACGAAATGGATCGTATCATCGGTTTGGAAATTGGCGCTGATGATTATCTTGCGAAGCCCTTTAACCCGCGAGAGTTACTGGCGAGAATCAAAGCTATTTTGCGCCGTATGGAACACACAGAAGTTATAGAAATTGCACCGGTTGCCCATCGCTTCTATCGTTTTGCGCAATTTACTCTGGATACGCTGTCGCGTGAATTGCACTTTAAAGACGAAAAAGAGTCGTTATCCGGCGCAGATTACAATCTTTTAATGTTGTTCTTAACTCATCCTGGCGCTGTGCTCACTCGCGAACTTATCGCCGAAAATACGCGTGGACGCGATAGCGCTCCACTTGATCGTTTTATTGATGTGCATGTGAGCCGCTTACGCCAGCGTTTGCGCGAGGATGCTCGCCAGCCACAGTTGATCAAAACCATTCGTGGTCAAGGTTATATATTAACCGCTAGCGTCGAAGCCATTAGTGATGCCCGTTAATACACCGATCAGTAAACGCTCACGTATCAAGCGCTGGTCCCAGTCTCTGACAGGACAAATTCTGATCATCATGGCACTGGGTGTTGCCAGCGCTCAGTTCATCAGTTCATCAATTTGGTTGCGTCAACTCGAATCCGATACCGAAGAAAACGTACGTGAAGTGTCTAAACACATGGCGTTTCGTATTGCCGCCACCGTTAGCTACTTCACTTCTTTGCCAACCAATTATCGCCATATCGTCATTGATCAATTACAAGACATGGGCGGAACACGCTTCTTTGTGACGCTCAATAAAGAAGAAATTCTCATCAACAATATTCCCGACTCGCCGCTCAAAGACATTGTCAAAAACGAGGTTCAGTCGACGCTGATCAAACAGCTAGGCATTCACAACGCCAAGATTGCATTTTCCAGCCCAAGCGATTTGCACGTGATCAACAACCATACTCGCCTTGTGGATTTGCCCGAGCGCTGGGGACATCACAGCTTATTGGTGAAACCTCTTACACCACCGATTATCGTGATTCAAATCCCTATCAATGACAAAGACTGGCTTTACCTTGCGAGCTTAATGCCCGATCCGTATTTTTTGGATGGCAACACGGCGCTCAGCGGCGATCGCTTGTTTTCCATGGCAATGTCGGTGATTACCGTGTTACTGCTGAGCATCCTCATATTGAGACGCGTAACTCGTCCACTAGCAACCTTGGCTCGCGCGGCGGAACGTTTTGGTCAGGGCGATTGGCAGCCGATAAAAGAAGTCGGTAGTGTCGAAGTGCGTAATACGGCCAAAGCCTTTAATGATATGCAGCGCCGAATTCAGCGTTATCTCAACGACCGAGAGAGGCTTTTTGCTTCCATCTCGCATGATTTAAAGACGCCCATTACACGTTTACGATTACGCGCTGAGATGCTAGACGAAGATGACATCCGTGACGCGATGATTCGCGATCTAGAAGATCTAGATATGTTGCTAAAAGGCGCTCTACAAAGCGTAAAAGAAACCGATATTCATGAAAACCGCGTTGAAGTGAATATTTCTAGAATGCTCAGAGATATGCAATCTACCGCCAACTTACATGGTGTAAAACTCACCGTTGTCGGCGAATTACAACATCCGTTTATTGGTAAACCATTCGCCATAAAACGCTGCCTTGGCAACCTTGTCGATAACGCATTGTATTATGGAAAAACCGCCATTGTGTACATCGAAGACGATGAAGATGAAGTCTGTATTCGTGTTTGTGACCAAGGCCCAGGTATTCCAATAGATAAAATGGATAAAGTTTTTCAGCCTTACACTCGCCTTACACCAGATCATTCCGGCCATCCTGGTGGCATGGGATTAGGCTTGAGTATCGCGCGCAATATTGCCCGTGCTCATGGTGGTGAAGTCACCTTGAGCAACCATATACAACAAGGCTTAGAAGCCAAACTCTGGCTACCAAGACATTAATTTTTAGCGGGTTAAAAGACTCTTTTTTATCCACTGAAAAATGAAAGAAATCGTCACTTAAAAAGCAAACAAAGGTCATTTTAAAACACCTTTTGCAAGACTTCGTTACAATAGGTTGCTCTACTTTACCCTCCCTTGTCAGATCCTTTGCTAAATTCTGTAACTCGAACGTTCGCTTAAGCTGATCTTCAGATAGCGAAGTCGATACAAAAATAACGCAACATCAAAGTCTATAAAATGTCTTTGATTGGATGATATAACAATAACAAAGGTTCCTATCATGAAAAAAATTGCTTTCGGTTTAACCACAGTTGCACTTTCTCTAGCCGCGGCTACGGCTCACGCTGGTGAAGTAGAAGTTCTACATTGGTGGACATCAGGTGGCGAAGCCGCTGCGATCAATGTACTTAAAGAAGAAATGGTAGACGCTGGCCACACTTGGAAAGACTTCGCAGTCGCTGGTGGCGGTGGTGAATCTGCTATGACCGTTCTAAAATCTCGTGCCATTTCTGGCAACCCGCCATCTGCTGCTCAAATCAAAGGCCCAACCATTCAAGAATGGGGTGACCTTGGCTTCCTAACAAATCTTGATGATGTTGCTAAAGCAGGCGAATGGGACGTTATCCTTCCTCAAGTTGTTAGTAACGTAATGAAGTACGACGGCCACTACGTAGCGGCTCCAGTAAACGTTCACCGTGTAAACTGGATGTGGGCTAACCCTGAAGTATTCCGTAAATCAGGCGCGTCTATCCCAACTACTTGGGAACAATTCATTGTTGAAGCGAAAAAGATCAAAGCAGCTGGTTTCACACCACTCGCTCATGGTGGTCAAAACTGGCAAGACGCTACCCTATTCGAAGCAATCGCTTTGGCTAAAGGCGCTAAATTCTACAACAGCGCGTTCATCGGCTTGTCTGACAAAACACTACGTAGCCAAGACATGATCGACGTATTTGATACTTTCAAACAAATGCGCGAATTCGTTGATCCAGGTTTCTCTGGTCGCGATTGGAACATCGCAACGTCTATGGTTATCAATGGTGATGCAGCTATGCAAATCATGGGTGACTGGGCGAAAGGCGAGTTTACAGCTGCAGGCAAAAAAGCAGGCATCGATTACGTTTGTTACCCAGCGCCAGGCACAAGCGGCTCTTTCACTTTCAACATCGATTCTCTAGCAATGTTTAAAGTGGATGGCAAAGACAAACAAGCGGCTCAAAAAGACCTTGCTCGTTTGATTCTTGAACCTAAATTCCAAGAAACATTCAACTTGAACAAAGGCTCTATTCCAGTTCGCTTGAATATGCCTCGCGAGAAGTTTGATACTTGTGCACATTCTTCAATGGATGCGTTCCTAGCAAGCTCAACGACTGGCAACCTAGTACCAAGTATGGCTCACGGTATGGCTGTGAACTCTATGGTTCAAGGCGCTATCTTTGACGTAGTGACTAACTTCTTCAATGACGAGTCTATGACGTCTAAAGAAGCGGTAGACAAGCTAGCTCGTGCTGTTAAAGCAAGTATGTAATATCTAAATCTGCAAAGTCCTCATTTGCAGTAAACATACGAGGCTGGCATCTGGTCAGCCTCGTCTTAATACCTCCGAATAGTGAAGCATCAACTATGAATACTAAAGCCGCCAATTCTGGGTCAGGACAGACTCAGTCAGGACGTCCTGCGCGCCTAAGCTTGGCCGATTGGATGCCTAAAATCGTCATGGCCCCAACGGTACTGGTTACCTTGGTGTGCATCTACGGCTATATGATATGGACTGCCGTACTCTCTTTCACGGGTTCTCGCATGTTGCCGTCGTACAATTTTGTCGGCTTCGAACAATACGAGCGCCTATTCAATAACGACCGCTGGATGGTAGCTCTAACCAACCTTGGTATTTTCGGCGGCTTATTTATTGGTATCTGTTTGTTCCTTGGCGTTACCTTGGCCATTTTCTTGGATCAAAAAATTCGTGCTGAAGGCGCGATCCGTACTATTTATCTTTACCCAATGGCGATCTCCTTCATCGTTACCGGTACCGCTTGGAAATGGTTACTTAACCCAACCAACGGTCTAGAAAAGATGATGATTGACTTTGGTTTTGTAAACTTCAAATTCGACTGGTTGATTAACCCAGACATGGTTATTTACTGTTTGGTTATCGCGGCTGTTTGGCAAGCATCTGGGTTCGTTATGGCGCTGTTCTTAGCAGGCCTGCGTGGGGTTGATGGCGACCTTATCAAAGCCGCACACCTTGATGGCGCAAGCACGTTTACCACTTACCGTCGTATTATTCTGCCTTCTTTGAAGCCAGTATTTTTCAGCGCCTTAGTTGTTCTTTCACACATTGCGATTAAGAGTTTCGACTTGGTCGCGGCGTTGACCAATGGTGGACCAGGCTACGCGTCAGATTTGCCCGCTAACTTCATGTATACCTACACCTTTACTCGTAGCCAAATCGGCTTAGGTTCGGCATCTGCAATGGTGATGCTAGGCTGTGTGTTGGCGATTTTGGTTCCTTATTTGTACTCTGAATTGCGAGGTAAACGCCATGAGTAACCTTAATTCTACAAGTAAAACAGCTGTTGGCCGTAAAACGTCTGGCCTAGACAAAGTATTACGCGTTGCCTTGTACACGGTATTAATCGTCGTTGCGGCGTTTTATCTGATGCCGTTTATCGTCATGTTGATTACATCGCTAAAAGACGTTGAAGAAATTCGTACTGGTACCCTACTTTCTTTGCCTGCGTCCTTGCATTTCGACTCTTGGTCAAAAGCTTGGTCAAGCGCATGTACGGGTAGTAGTTGTGGTGGTATTTCGCCTTATTTCATGAACTCGTTTCAAATCGTGTTACCTGCTGTGGCGATTTCTACTTTAGTGGGCGCCATTAACGGTTACGTTATTTCCCTATGGAAATTCCGTGGCAGTGACTTTTTCTTTGCGGCGATGCTTGTAGGTTGTTTCATTCCGTTCCAAGTTATCTTGTTGCCAATGGCACAAACACTAGGCTGGTTAGGTATTGCCAATACCACTTCAGGTTTAGTCTTCGTGCACGTGGTTTACGGTGTGGCATTTACGACTTTGTTCTTCCGTAACTTCTACCAGTCTATTCCTGGCGAATTGGTAAAAGCGGCTCGCCTAGATGGCGCTGGCTTCTTTACGATTTTCTACCGCATCATTTTGCCCGTTTCTACGCCTATTATCGTGGTAACGGTGATTTGGCAGTTTACGCAAATTTGGAATGACTTCTTATTTGGTGTGGCGTTCTCTGGTTTTGATACTCAGCCAGTAACGGTTGCCTTGAACAACTTGGTAAACACCAGCTTCGGCGGTAAGGAATACAACGTCGATATGGCCGCTGCCATTATCGCAGCTTTACCAACACTGGCGGTTTACGTGTTTGCAGGAAAATACTTCGTCCGTGGCTTAACAGCTGGCGCTGTAAAAGGCTAACAACGCTGCTAAGCAACCTAGCGAACATCGATAAAGACAAAATGCACTCGTGCCTTTTTACCTAACACAGCACGAGTGAACTAAAAAATTCGGAGTAATAACATGGCAAACCTAGTCATTGATAATGTTAAAAAACGCTACGGCGAGACTGAAATTTTAAAAGGCATTAATATTTCCATCAAAGCAGGTGAATTCCTGATTTTGGTTGGACCATCTGGTTGTGGTAAATCCACTCTGATGAACTCGATTGCGGGTCTTGAAGACGTAACCGAAGGTCGCATTCTCATCGCTGACAAAGATGTAACTTACACGAGTCCAAAAGATCGTGATATCGCGATGGTGTTCCAGTCTTACGCCTTGTATCCAAATATGACCGTAGAACAAAACATCTCTTTCGGTTTGGAAATGCGCAAAGTACCAAAAGCTGAGCGCGACGTTGAAGTACAGCGCGTAGCGGAACTATTACAAATTAGTCATCTACTTGACCGTAAACCAGCGCAATTGTCTGGTGGTCAGCGTCAACGTGTTGCCATGGGGCGTGCCTTAGCGCGTCGCCCTCAGCTTTACTTGTTTGATGAGCCGTTGTCTAACCTTGACGCCAAATTGCGCGTAGAGATGCGTACAGAGATCAAGAAGCTGCATAAAAAGCTGGGCACAACCATCGTTTATGTAACGCACGATCAGATCGAAGCCATGACCTTGGCAGATCGCATCGCCGTAATGAAAGATGGACAAGTTCAACAGCTTGGTACACCACAAGAAATCTACGACAACCCAGCAAATTTGTTCGTTGCAGGTTTCATGGGTTCTCCAGCAATGAACTTCATTCCAACTAAGGTCGTCGAACAAGATGGCGTTCCTATGTTGGAACTGGCCACCAGCACCACAGTTGCATTGCCATTCCCAAAACCAGCAGCGCTGAAAGATTACGTAGGCAAAACCATCCTACTTGGCTTGCGTCCTGAAATGATCACTGAACCTCAGCCGCACAAAGAAGGGCAGCCTTTTGTGACAACGACAGATGTCGAAGTCGAAGTGACTGAACCAATGGGTGCCGACACAATGATTCTGACTCGTGTTAACGATGCCGAAATCAACTGTCGTTCTAACCCAATGTACCCAGCTGACGCAGGTTCCATAATCAAAATGATGTTTGATACGTCCAAAGCAGTTGCTTTTGATAAAGAAACGGGACGACGTCTAGATCTCTAATTATTTATATTGCTAATGGTGTAACCGTTTAAGCAGCCTGCACAGAGCCTATCTCTCTGTCGCAGGCTTTTTTTTGGGAAAAACGTCAAGTTTTTGCACAAATGGTCAAAATTACTGCACAGTCTCTCGAACTTGTCACAAATTTGAGATACATTTTAGAACCGTAATCAAAAAAGCAACTCCATAGTGGCATTTGGTTATCTCGAATCGAAGAACTGCCGACTAATATCATGTAAAGGAATCAAACCATGAATTTTACCAAGCGTTTTATCACGCAACTGGCCATTACTGGTGTCGCATTATCTGTGACTGCGTGTTCTATGATGGGACCGCAAAAACCAGATTGGCAAGAAGACAAAGAATATCGAGTCACTATCTTGCACACTAATGACCATCACGGTCGTTTCTGGCAAAACGGCAATGGCGAATACGGCATGGCCGCTCGTAAAACCTTGATCGACAACATTCGTGAAGAAGTAGCGCTAGACGATGGTAATTCCCTATTGCTATCCGGAGGTGATATCAACACAGGTGTACCAGAATCAGATCTACAAGACGCGGAGCCAGATTTCCGCGGAATGAATATGCTGAAGTACGATGCGATGGCGCTGGGTAACCACGAATTCGACAACCCGCTTTCTGTACTGAAGAAGCAACAAGAATGGGCGGGCTTCCCTTTCCTTTCTGCGAACATTTTAGATGCAAAAACTGGCAAACCTTTGTTTGAAGCCTATAAAATCTTCCAAGTAAATGATCTTAAAATCGCTGTCGTTGGTTTCACTACAGACGATACAGCGAAACTGGGCAACCCTGAGTTCCTAGATGGGATCAAGATCGAATCACCTATTACTGTTGCTAAAAAATTGATCCCTGAACTGCGTAAAAAAGCTGACTTAGTCGTTGCGGTTACTCACATGGGTCACTACCAAGATGGTAACTACGGTGGCAATGCACCTGGCGATGTAACGCTAGCACGCACAGTTCCTGGGATTGATGTAATTGTGGGTGGCCATTCTCAAAACCCACTTTTCCAACCTGATGAGCAAAACGGTACGCTTATTCTGCAAGCGCATGAATGGGGTAAATACGTTGGTCGCCTAGACTTTGTCTACAAAAATGGCGCGATTGTTTGGTCTCAATACAAACTTATTCCGGTTAACTTGAAGAAAAAAGTCACTAATGCAGATGGCAAGTCTGAACGTGTTTTCATTGAAGACGAAATCGCCCAAGATCCAACCATGCTTGATATGTTAACGCCGTTCCAAGAAAAAGGTCAGAAAGAGCTTAATATCGAGATTGGCTTCTCTGACACAGACTTCGTTGGTGACCGCGATGTCGTGCGTAACCAAGAAACCAACTTAGGTAACTTGATTGCTCTAGCAATGAAGCAAAAAGTGAATGCGGATATCGGCGTCATGAACTCTGGTGGTATCCGTGACAACTTAGAAAAAGGTGTTGTTACTTATAAAAGTGTTTTGAAAGTTCAGCCTTTCGGCAACATGGTGTCGTATGTTGATTTCACTGCCAATGAGCTAACAGATTACCTTTCTGCAGCAGCAGCGAAACAAGCGGGAACTGGCGCATTTGCTCAATTCAGCGGTGTATCTTTGACACTTAAAGATGGCAAAGCGACTAACATCATGGTCAACGGTAAAGCGCTGGACGTTAGCAAAACTTACCGCATCGCGATGAACAACTACTCTGCTTCAGGTGGTGATGGTTACCCTAAAATCGTTGATCATCCAAACTACGTTAACTCAGGTTATGTAGATGCAGACGTTCTAGTGGAATACATTCAGAAGAACTCACCACTTGATGGCGCTAAATTTGCTCCAACAGGTGCCGTTAAGCGTTAATACCATTGATTTTTCGCTAAAGTAACCAAGTAATTGGCTACTACTAAAAAGCCTCAATAGACATCAACCTATTGGGGCTTTTTCATAAATAAAATTCGCAGTGAATATTACTTCCCAGTAATGCTTATCTTTTATAAGTCAAAGACCAGGTCAAAGGCGTCGGTAGCTTTTCAGATTCTAATTTAACCGTGAACAGCAACTCGTTCTCGCCAACTTGTTTCCAAGTATTAGTGCGCTTGCCTCGCTCAGATTCAAGCACTACAACCACAGCATCGCTAGTTTGCTGATACGTGCCAGAGATCTCAACGCCTTCTTCGTCTTTCTTGATCACCTCACCATTGGCGGTAAGCGGAATGTTATCGGCTTCAGCATTGTCACACTGGAACTGGAACTGTGTGGCTTGCCAATCCAACAACCATTGCTGACAAATTTGCGTTTGCTTTTTCAACACAGGTCGCGCCAAAGCACGAATAAAAAAGTTCATCTCTTGCGCCACGTTTTCAACCGCCACGTCTAACTTGGCCTGAGTGCTATCTGCATCTTGCAACATCCACTTACCTGCTAAAACATCGCCTGATGCTTGCGCACCGGAACTAAACACCATAGCGGCAACGATTCCAACACCAATCAGTTTCTTCACCTTGCTTCTCCTTATTTTTATTGTGAATAGATAATGGCAAAGAAGCACAATATTGTAAGGCGCAAAAACGCGCACAATGACTGACATTTAACGCCATTCTTGCTGTTAAGCGTTTTGGTACTGCAATGGAAAAGTGATATCGCCTGAGAGATATTGAGTTGCTGTGTCGGCTTTTACAGGTTTAGAGAAGAAATAACCCTGATATTTAGCGCAGCCCATATTTTCCAGAATGTCTTTTTCTACCTGATGCTCTACGCCTTCAGCGAGTACTGACAAGTTCATATGCGTCGCCATAGACACTATCGTATTAATGATGACATGACTCTGTGGATCACTAGTCAGATCTCGAACAAACGACTGGTCGACTTTTAGTTGCGTGATAGGGAAATGCTGTAAATAACGCAGCGACGAATAGCCTGTTCCAAAGTCATCAATAGAAAAACGTATATTATGCTCTTTGAGTCGCCACATTTTCTCAGCAACAGAAGCAATATTTTCGACCAACATACCTTCGGTGATTTCTAAATCGAGCAAGCTTGAATCAACTTGAGTCCGGCCGATCACCTCGCAGACGCTTTCAACAAAGCTCTCCTTAGCAAACTGATACGGACTGATGTTTATCGCCACGCCTTTAAAAGTCGGCGGAAGGCCAATATCTTGCCACGCCTTTAATTGCTGACAGACATTTTCTAGAACCCAATTCCCGACGTCGTAAATTAAACCAATCTCCTCCGTCACGGGAATAAAACGATTCGGCGATACCAAACCAAGCTCCTCATTAAACCAACGAATGAGCGCTTCAAAACCTATCAATTGGCCATGCTCATTCACTTGAGGCTGGTAAACCAAATAAAACTCATCGTTGCTAATTGCACTGTGTAGGGCTTTTTCTAACGTGGCTCGCTCGGTAACTTGCTGCTGCATTTCTTGTCGATAAAAACGGTATGCATTACGGCCGCTTTCTTTTGCTTCATACATAGCGGTATCGGCTTGACGTAAAACCTGCGCATCGTTCGCACCATCAAAAGGAAACAAGCTTATACCAATACTCGCGGATATAAATAAATCAGTTTGCTCCAAGCAAAACACCTGAGATAACTGTGACAGCAAGGTTTCTGCCAGTAAAGTGACTCTGCTTTGAGCTTCTTCGGCGTTACCTCCCAATACAGGAATCAATAACACAAATTCATCACCGCCCATGCGGACCGCAATATCAGCTTCCGACAAACAGTCTAGAATACGTTTTGAGGCTTCCACCAAAAGCGCATCACCAACGTGATGCCCCATGGAATCATTGATGTTTTTAAAGCGATCTAAATCGATAAACAACAAACCACCAATATGGCCATTATTCTGTGCGGTGGTGATGACTTTTTCGATGTTCTGATTTAAAAATCGTCGATTAGGCAAATTGGTCAAAGCATCATAATAGGCCAAAAACTTAACTTGCTCTTGGTCTAATTTACGTTGCGTAATATCCCGAAAAGACGCCAAAAAATGCGCTTCATGGTCCAAAGTAATGATGTTCCCACACACCTCAACCGGAAAACTTACACCACTACTGCGACGATATTGTGCTTCAAATATTTTAGGGTCGCCCTGTGAATTATTCGCCCATTCTCTAAGTAAACTAGGTGTTTGCTCAGGATCAATTTCTTGAATGGTTAGCGTTAATAAAGTGGGCTTATCATAAGCTAATAAACGGCACGTCTCGCTGTTACAATCTAATATCTGGCCTTTCAAGTTCGTCAGCAACATACATTCACTGGACTGATGCAAAACCGCTTTAAAGTACGCCTCGCTTTTCGCCAGCTCAGTTTCGACCTTCTTCCGTTTATGCCAAAGCGCGGTAATAGTACGGGCTAAAATCCCTAATTCATCCTCTCGAGCCGTTTGTTTAAATTTCAACTGTGCGGGATCATTATCTTCTCTTTCTAACTGGCCCAATTGATCAATTAGTCGTGATAGTGGATGCGATATCTGCACATAAAACAGCATAAACATCGCTGCACCTAGCAAAAAAGCCGACATTAGGGACGTAGTGATTAAACGAATATTTCGACGGATAAAACCATTGGTTACCGTACCACTGTCAATGGCTACCATAAGAGTTCCAACAGACAAATGGTTGTTACGCATTAACGGCAAACTAAAATGTTGTGGCAAGCCGCTAAACACCTTTTCAGATAACCAACGTAACGACAAAGGTTCTAAAGAACGATACGAGCTTGCTAATTCAGTACCTAAATCGTCTTCCAAGCGCGCCTTATAAAAACTATTTGAACGCATTAAGCCTGTCAGTACTTTTTTAGCTAGCTCTTCATCTAAAGAATATGCCGCTTCCGTCGCGGCATTTTCGACAATATGTAAGGTCGACATGACTTGATTCTGGATAGTGGCTTTTTCATCCTGCCAATCAATAACAATTTGAAAAGTACTCATCGACAGACTAAGCAACAATATCAGCACTAATGCCCATTTAGCTTGTTTGTAAGATAGACGCTTGTGCAGTGGTAGCATAATCCCTCGCGGTGTATAGGCTGCTAATTAGGCAAGGAAGAAAATCCATATCGCTTGAATATTTCATCCCTTTTGCCGTTTTCATCCAACTCTTTCAAACCCTTATTTAATACATCACGCCATTTTTCAGCATCTGGATATTTTTTACTAAAACAGCCAGAGTAATAATCCAGTCCCAACTCAGCAACATCATAAAAACTAAGCTGATCTATTACACCCATGCGCTGGGCTGCAAAAATAGCACTGTCGCGTTCTGTCATGAAAATATCTTGGTTGCGTCGCAACACCAGATTAATCCCCTGATCCAATCCAGAGACTGAAGAATAAGGTATTTTTGCGCTGTCCAAGATATCGGTCTGAGACCAACCATTTACGGCAGATACATGGAATTTTTTTAATACAGCCAAGGTCGAAACATCATCATCCAAGAAAGAACGACGAGTCACAAAGGCATTAGCAGAATCACTGAGAGGTGTTGAGAAAAAAGCGAATTTCTCGCGTATAGGAAGCGGTCTACAAGACACTGCGCCCAATATTAAACCCTCCTCAACGTCACGCATAATACGCTTCCAAGGTGTTAACTCAATTCGTACCGTAACGCCTTGTGTTGCATAAGCTGCGCGCAACACATCCACATCAAAACCATATACAGCCTCCACTTGCCCAAAATCTGATGGCGGTGGTAATTCGGCAGAATCAATAATATGAGGCGGTAAATGTATAGTATGTAAAACAATTTCTTCAGCATAAATAGATGTGGCAGGCATTAACAAACAGCCCAAAGTACAAGAGATTAAAAAATGATTAGCTCCTTTCATTAAACTCTATTCTCCTCTCTACTCTAGGGAAAGTTAGGCTGTAACCGCCTATTTTTTATCATTCAAATATGCAGCAGAATACAAAGCGACTCAAGCTTTATACGTCATCCACCTTCTTGTTACTGTGCAAAAAACTGACCACCTAGCAATACGACAGGCAAAAAAAATCTAGCCGAAGCTAGATTTTAGAAAACCGGAATATACGAGTCTCGATTTTTATTTATCAGTGCTTATTTATCAACTTTTATTTGTCGAACAATGCCGCGCGCTGTGCTTCCATGATTTCCGCAATGCCTTTACGAGCCACTGCCAACATGCCCATCATATGCTCGTCGCTGAATGCTTCGCCTTCTGCTGTACCTTGGATCTCAATGAAGCCACCTTTGTCGTTCATGATGACGTTCATGTCCGTTTCGGCATTAGAATCTTCTGGGTAATCCAAATCCAATACTGGAACGCCTTTGTAGACACCCACAGAAATCGCAGCAATTTGTGACACTATTGGATTCTCTTTTATTTTTTTGTTCTCAACCAATGCACGCATTGCATCAGCCAAAGCAACAAAGCCGCCAGTGATAGACGCTGTACGAGTACCGCCGTCGGCTTGAATCACGTCACAGTCAATAGTGATCGTGTTCTCGCCCAATTTTTTAAGATCCACAGCCGCGCGCAAAGAACGGCCAATCAAACGCTGAATCTCAACCGTACGGCCGCCTTGCTTACCTCGAGCTGCTTCACGATCCATACGGCTGTGTGTAGAACGAGGCAACATACCGTATTCCGCTGTGATCCAACCTTGGCCCTTACCTTTCAAAAAACGCGGCACACCAGAAACCACAGTCGCAGTACAAATAACTTTCGTGTCGCCACATTCGATCAGCACCGAGCCTTCGGCATGTTTGGTAAAATTACGTGTGATTTTAAGTGGACGTAATTGATCTGCTTCTCTTCCGCTTGGACGCATACTTGCTCTCTCTGTCGATAAACCATCATAAAGGCGCAATTATAACGAACCCACACAAAATTGCGCCCCCAGCGACGGGAAAACATGACATTTAGCAAACCTGTCGAACACAGTCTCGTTAGGCTACAATATCGCCTTTGTTTTTCTCTCTCTATTTATTTTTTACTTAGGTATCCAACATGACAGCAAGCATGACAGCCTTCTCTCGCCAAGAAGCCGTATACGATTGGGGAACCATCAGCTGGGAAGTTCGCTCGGTGAATCAGCGCTACCTAGAACCTAGCTTTCGTCTACCAGAAAACTTCCGCGAGCTTGAATTTGCTTTTCGTGACGTGCTGCGCAAAAAAATAAACCGCGGCAAACTGGAATGCCAACTGCGTTTTCAAGGCGTAGACAAAGCGGCTACCAACTTAACCATTAATCCAAGCAACGCCCAAGCTTTGGCAAACGCCATCGATACACTCGGCACTTGGTTTAAAGATCTAGACCCGGCTAACCCACTCGACATTCTCAAATGGCCTGGCATTCTCAGTGACGAAGGCAGCGACTTTGAAATGATGAAAAAAGCCGTCGTAGAGCTCTTTAATAAATCTGTCGACGAAATGATCCAAGTTCGCCTACGTGAAGGCGCGCAGCTGAAAGAAATCATCGAACAACGATTAGACGCCATCGATGCCATCGTCGTAGAAGTACAAGCAAAACTGCCTGAAATCATCGCCGCGCAGAAACAAAACTTACTCGATAAACTCGAAGCCGCCAAAGTCGACCTAGACCCAATGCGCGTCGAAGCCGAAATCGTCCTACTGGCACAAAAAGCCGACGTTGCCGAAGAACTGGATCGCCTAGCGACACACACCAAAGAAGTGCGCCGTCAGCTACAACAAAACGGTCCAATCGGCCGCCGCCTCGATTTCTTAATGCAAGAACTCAACCGTGAAGCCAACACGCTTTCATCTAAATCCATCGTCGTGGAAACCACACAAAGCGCCGTTGAATTGAAAGTGTTGATTGAGCAAATGAGGGAACAGATCCAAAACATCGAATAATCATGCTCTGGGGAATATCATCTGAAATGCAGATATTCCCCATACCCTTCTTATTATCTTCTTAATAACAGCGCTACAAATCCAAACAATTCACACACGATCTTTTTTTGATCAATCGGTTAGAATGCATTTCTCAACGAACAATGCAAAACACAGCTCTCGTTACGGAAGATGATTCATGATGTTTAATCGCCCACTACTTTTTACTCGTTTATTTATAATGCTGTGGTGCGTTTTAGTCTCTGCTGTGGCTCTGGCTGATATTCCCACGCAAGTCATTCAAGGTTCATCTGTAAAATTAGAGAAATTTCAGATGGGATACTTTGTTGATAAAACAGAGAAAATGCTTTTCTCGGATGTACAAAAACAAGAGTTCCAGTTATCTCCAAATGGCGTGTCATTAGGCACAACATCAAGGATGACGTGGGCGAAAATCGAAATTGAGAACGCAAATACGACGCCAATTAAAGTGTATCTTCACCATCCTTATGCGTATCACAATCACAAAGTAGAACTTTATGAAGTAGTAAACGGTACGCTAACCCGCGAACGGGTGCTCGATATGGATAGAAAAGAAACACAACAGTGGATGTATCGTGGTAGCGCTGTATTTGATATCACATTAGAGCCGAACCAGCGCAAAACATTGTTTGTCAAAAGCCAGTCTTTTTCGCATCAATGGTTCACTCTTAATCTATACGATGAAGACCAGTCAAAAAGAGCCCTATTGGGTTTATACACAGACATCGCCTTGCTTGCCGGTATGTTATTGGCACTGATAATCTACAACTTCCTGCTATTTTTTTCTTCGCGTTTAAGAGAGCACTTCTTTTACGCCTGCTATCTAGTTGCTGGTGGTTTTTGGGTTGCGCTCTCTTATGGATTACTCGCTGACCTTTTTAATGTGTACGGCTCGATCACCTTAAAATGGCATTTATCGCTAGTGGCTATGCCTATATTCTTACTGCTTTTCATGATCAATATTTTTGAAACTAAGAAGAAATACCCCATAGAGCATTGGGCACTGCTTTCAATCCTTACCTTACTAATCTGTGACTTTGTTTATGGCCTGTTTGATATGATAACGGCCCTTAACTATTCCAGTACTTTGGCAGCTATCATGATGGTCGTCAGTATTTCTGTGACTATTTCTATGCTGATCCGAAAGCATCCTATCGCACCTTTCTTTTTGCTGGGTCACGGACTATTCGCCATATTTAGCACCATGGCCGTGTTATTTTACAAAGGCAAAGCCGAATTTACTTATATCAATAGCCACGGCGTTGGCATCGGTATAATGCTTGAGGCGCTGGTATTATCTCTCATCATTGCGTATCGCATTCGTTCATTGGAAACCATGAAGGCCGCGCAAGATGAGCTAAAATTATTAGCGTCGACAGATTCACTCACTCAACTATTTAATCGACGTCACTTCAATACCGAAGCAGAATATCTATTGCAGCAAGCCAAACAGCTCCAGCAACCCGCAGCCATAGCGATGCTTGATATTGACCACTTTAAGAAAGTCAATGACACACATGGGCACAGCTTCGGTGACAAAGTCATTATTCAAGTGGCCAATACCTTAATGGCGGAATGTCGCCAACAGGATGTCTTAGCTCGTTATGGCGGTGAGGAATTTATTATCTTGATGACCAATACATCAATAGGTGAAGCATTCAACTTGGTTGAACAGATACGACAAGAACTAGCAAAAGCAACTGTAATACTAAATAACACTCAATCCGTTAACTTCACCATTAGCGCGGGTATTGCAGCTATAGATTTAGAAAACCCCATTCTAAAAAACAGCATAAACCAAGCTGACAAAGCCCTTTATCAAGCTAAAGAAAACGGCCGAAATCAATCTCTAGTATATAAAGTTTAGAGCCCCAACACGTTGAGAAAAGCGGCCTTACATCAAACATCCAATAGGTCGTAATAGCCTACAGATTTAATTTGGCTCGCCTTCTTATTCCTACGGTTTATTAATGTCTCGACGCAATGCCTTTAATTCGAGTTGGAGTTGTTGCATTTGCTCCAATAGCTGTTGCTGTGTCGCTTTTTCAGCGTCTAGCTCGTCTTTGATATCATCGTCATGCATAGTCTGAACAGCGTTGACGATGACGGCGATGAAGAGGTTGAGCAGGGTTAGTGTGTTTGGCTAAGTGGCGTTAACTAAGGATTTGCCCATACTACCCCAAAAGCCCGAGGGATGGCGTACTACTTTGAAGCTTCCTACTCAAAGCCCAGTGTCGGTGAGTCGTATGGATTGAGCTTTGTTATGTCGAGAGTATCGACACACAAGAAAGTCATGTCGAAAAAACAGTAAAAAATCGACATGACCAGTTCAAATCTTGACTCACTTTATTTGGAGAGATTGGCAATTTATTGATTTACAACTTAAAGATAAAAAATGAAACTATAATTTTATTAATTTGAAATTAGAGAAAGTATAGTTTCACTATGAGTACTAGCGAACCAAAAACAAAACGCACTGCGGTCATATTCCCTAGACAAAGGAAGATGTTAAACATCTTGGGAGAAAACTTAACATTGGCGATGAGGAGACGCGGCATTACTCAAGAAATGATGCATAGCAGGACAGGAATCTCTAAGCCAACGCTGCGCAAGATATCAAAAGGCGACCCTTCCGTTTCGCTTGGTCACTACGTTAATGTTTTGGCAGTCCTCGGCTTGTTAGACGACCTAACCAAAGTCGCCCGTGATGACGAGCTGGGAAGAAAACTGCAGGACATCCAATTGCTAAATAAAAAATAAATACGCCTCATTCGAATAGAAGTAGTCCATATTCGAATGGCAAAACCTTGGTCAACAAAGGTATCCAAAAAGAAGGTAGGGAACTATTGAGGGATTATTTTCTACTCGATCAGAACTCTTTATATTTTTCTGCGCGTAAAAATGCAGGATGTAAGTTGATGCCTGTCATTCGACACTCAGGCTAGAACCAACACCTCTTCCATATCGCTCTGATTCAGGCTATGGAGTAGCGTTATCTTAATGAAACTCTGACCTGTTTCATTCGTTAAAATAGTGAGATCGTTTATTTTAATTTGGCCGTAAAATTAAAATAAAGCCTTTTTATTTATCCCCTCACTCCTTCCCTTTTTTCATTTCCCGACGCAGTTCCTTCAACTCCAGCTGTAGTTGTTGCATTTGCTCCAATAGCTGTTGCTGGGTAGCTTTTTCAGCGTCTAGCTCTTCTTTGTGTTCGTCGTCGTGCATGGTTTGTACAGCATTAACGATGACGGCGATAAAAAGGTTGAGCATGGTAAAAGTGGCAATAAGTATAAAAGGAATAAAGAACGCCCAAGCGTAAGGGAAGGCTTCCATCACTGGTCGTGCGATGCCCATGGACCAGCTTTCTAGGGTCATAATTTGGAACAGCGTATACAGTGAAGCGCCTAAGCTGCCAAACCACTCTGGAAAAGCCTCACCAAATAGCTTGGTTACCATCACCGCAGCCACGTAATACACAAGTCCCAACACCATGGCGATGGACAACATGCCATTCAGGGATTTGATTAAAGCACCGACAATTTTTCTCATTGATGGCACGAAAGTAAGTACGCGTAATACACGTAATACTCTGAGCGCGCGCAACACAGCAAAAGGACCGCTGGCTGGGACTAATGCGATCCCCACGACAATAAAATCAAATACATTCCAACCGTCTTTGAAAAAAGCAAAACGGTGCACAAGCAAACGAATAGTGAGCTCAATAACAAACACCGCCAATATGGCTTTATCCAATGCCATCAAAAACGAGCCCGCTGTTGTCATCACCTCAGGCGAGGTTTCTAATCCTAGAATAACGGCATTGATTAAAATCAACGCCAATAAAATACGTTGTATTGTCGAGTTCTCAATAAACGTCTTTAAACGCTGACGCATGGAATTCGTTGCAACCGCTGTTGAACTGGGCATCTATTACCTCAATGCTAAATCATCCCCAAATAGGGCTAAATTGACGTAATTCTATGCTAGAGCCCAATAAGATCAATCTATTTTGATGTCAATACATGGACCTGCTTAAGAATTTTTCCTATAAGGTTTACAGTAAGCAGGGAATATAAAACAGTCTGTAAAAAAACATATGTTCTAAGTTAAATCAAAATAGTGGACCATTCTTTACAAAGCTTTTTGTTAATCTGTAAAGACTCCTAACAAAAAGAGGTTTGAACATGAAGTTTCCATTATTAGTCATTGCTGTAACACTTCTATTAGCTGGCTGCGCAAATACTTGGGAAGGCGTGAAAGAAGACTCCTCAAAAGCGTACGACAGCACGAAAGAAACGATTCATGAGGCAACGGAATAAACCGTTCTTTAAACGAAGCCCCCAAATTTAAAAGCCCGCTTCTACGCATAATAGTAGAAGCGGGCTTTTTCATCTTATACAGCACAAGCATGGTTTCATAAAGTAGCTGCTCAATGCTTTGTCGACTATTCATCACAGCAATCAGTACAACCTTATTCACCTCTTCATCGACTCGATAGATAGATAGATAGATAGATAGATAGATAGATAGATAGATAG
>TARA_R110002033_G_scaffold8956_1_pt1 | contig 70359 bp, 65 predicted proteins | sample TARA_R110002033 | Tara Oceans TARA_R110002033 (sample SAMEA4397051) | marine metagenome | biome: Polar Biome; feature: [SRF] surface water layer (ENVO:00010504); material: water (ENVO:00002006), including particulate matter (ENVO:01000060) such as... | depth 5 m
TATCCCGCTGGCATAACAATAGATCAACAGCGCCAGCATCATACGCGGATGATATTGCGCTTTGCCAGAGCCCGTCCGGTTCACATGAAACGCTGAAATATCAACGCGCTCCACAGCCGCTACGATAAAATGCGCCAGATCGTCATCCGCCACCCAGTCACTCAGAATCAGGCAGCAGCAAAAACCGCTGCGTGCGGTCATAATCCCGGAAATTTCTCATACATCTTTATAGCAAAACACGGGACGAACTGGAATCCCCTGATTGACCAAATCCGACAGACTGTTAGAGAATGCCGAGTTGCTCCCGTTTAACAATATCGTGTTTGTAATGCCGTTACGGCTTTGTTGTTCCAGTCATATTTGAAATTGGTGCTTGTTTGCGGCAATAAATCGCATGGGTTGTTAATGTTTCCGATTATTCAATTTTAATATGCGTTGTGTTCAACGTTTGCGATAAAGTGCCTAACAGTTTTTAAACAGGTTGCGTGGTTGTTTTGGGGATGTGAGATGTCTTCCGGCGTCGCCCAAACATCTGCCAGCCCGCCAATTATCGCCCGCCAACAAATCGAATGGATATATATTGATGACAAACAGACTGTGGTGGCTTTTTCCGCTAAGTGGCGGGCTTTATGGGGCGGCGTTATGGTATCTGCTGACCTATGTGGACGAGCGCAGTCTGTATCTTGCGCCGCTGATGATTTTTATCATCGCAGCGGCCTATTGTTGCTGGTTTGCCATCGGGGTGCGCAAACTGTGGCGTGATATTGTGTTTTCGCTGGTGGTTTGCGGGCTGACAGCCGGGCAGGTTGCGGTTTTTCAGGCTTTGGTCGGGTTCGCAAATGTTTACGATACCTCGGTCACCGGGCTGTTTGTTGCCCAGGCGGTTTGGGTCGGGGTTCTTGTTGCGATGTGGCGCAGTCCGGCTTTCGCTGTGCCAAATGATGATGGGGGAAATGCCGAAGATGCGCATAATCGTGGCACGATGGCTCCGCCTCGCGGCAAATGGGGCCGTTTTGTCGACATCTTCCAAATTGTTCCACAAATCTGGAATATCAAGCTGTCACTGGCCTTTGGCGGGGTGGCGATTGGTGTGTTCTGGATCATGGCCTATTTGCTGGCGACATTGCTTAACATTGTCGGTTTCACAGCCCTAAAGGATTTTCTGGAATCTTCGTTCGGCAGAGCGTTGCTTTCAGGCGCGGCTTTTGCCACCGGCATTATGCTGACACGCGAAAAACCCAATCTGTTAAAGGCCGTTCGGCAGGTGCTGGGCACGCTGTACCGGTTTTTTTATCCGTTGCAGGCTGCCGGGGTTTTTCTGTTTTTGCTGTTGGGCGCGCTGGGGGGCTGGGAACAGCTTTTGGGGCAGGATACCAGCATGTGTCTGGTGGTGACGGCGGCGGCACTGTGGCTGAGTTATTTGCTGTTCGGGGCGATACAGTCGGGCGTGACAACAACATTGTTTGGCCGTCGGGGCGATGTTGTTTTTCGCTATACCTTATGGATGGCGCCGCTTTGCGCGCTGGCCGCAATTGGCACGATCTGGATACGGGTTGATGATTACGGCCTGACACCACAACGCATTTATAGCACCTGGATTGCGGTTGTCGTGTTAATCGGCACGCTGTGGATCATGCGGGCGGGCATGATGCGCGCCAAGACAGACGGTAAGGGCATGATTGCCGCCTTGCAACGTGCCTTTGGGCAAGTTGCGATTGGTGGTGCTATGATCGCCTTTTTAATTCATCTGCCATGGTTGGACCCGGTCAGCATCGCCGCAGGCAATCAGCAGACCCGCATGATGCAGGGTGATACCTTAAAACACACCGATCTGGCCTTTATGGCACAGGCCTTGGGCAAACCGGGGGAAAAGGCCGTTGCCGCCTTAAAACAGGCCCATCCCGATGCGGTGCCAGACCTGGCCGAATTGCGATCAATGCCGGTGTGGCGAAATCAGCGCCAGGAAGTGGCCGCCAGTGAAATTCCGGTTTTTCCCGAAAATCAGCCCTATTCGCGCGCCGATCTGACCCAAATGATGGACAAGGATTTGCAATTTGACCGTCAGTTTTGCAAAAGCGACACGGTAGCGATGAGTGCGCCCCAGGCGGAGAACAAATGCGCCCTGCTGATTGTTGATCTGGACGGCGATGGTATCGGTGAAGCCGTGTTTTTCTCGCTGCGCCCTGTGGCAACGGTGTTGAAATATCGTCCACAGAAAAAGCAGTGGGCCTCGGTGCGGACTTTGTATCTGGAAAAGGTTGGCAGTGAGACAGACATTATCGCGCAGTTGAAGCAGGGTGATTTCAAATTGAAAACACCGGCATATTCTGATTTGTCGGTGGGGGGCGTGCTGTGGGAGCAAACCCGTTAATGCATTGTGCCGGGTTTTTGCTATGATAAAGAGGCCATCCGATCACGCCCGGGGCGACCAGAATGATCCAAATGGGAGACTGCAGACCATGACGACAATTTTCCGACATGTCATTGTCAGTATGGCGTTTTTGGGGCTTGTCGCCTGCGGCGATACAGCACCGAATTGGGAACCCCAGGATATGATGGGCGGGCCTGCCGAACAGACCAATCTTGATGATGCCTATGCAAGGATGGTCGATTTCAAGGCTGCGGCGACCGATGACAGCGGCAAGGCATTTTATGCTGGCCCCAATGCCACAGTTGTGGGGGCGGGGCAACAGGCGCTGGCGATGTGCCAAAATGGCGGTGGGGCCAATTGCAAGGTATCGCGGCTGGGCCTGACATCGATTGACGGGCTGGACCAGCAAGGCGTCGCCGATGTGATTAAATCTTACAGTGACACCCTGACCGCCGAAGCCGCACAGGCCGCCAAGGCCGGTAATATCGAAGCCGCCAACTGGCTGGCCTATCATTACGCCACCAAGGGCGAAAACCTGATGGAGGCCGAAAGGCTGATTAAGATGGCCATGCAGGTGCAGCCTGAAAACCCGTCGATACAGGATACTTACGGCCTGATCCTGTATAAGCAGGGTGATTATCAGGCTGCGGAAGAAGCCCTGATCAAGGCCAACAAGGCCGCCCCCATTGCCGAGCATCTGGCCCATTTTGCCGATAACGCCCTTGCGATGGGCAAACGCGACATGGCGCGGGTCGCCTATCAGCGTGCCTTGAACGCCAATCCCGACCCTGTTTTGTTGCAGCGCATTCAAAAACAGCTTCTGGCGCTTGATATGGGGGTAGGGGCTGCGCAAAATTAAGTGCGCTGGTAAAGCCTAAGCCCAAAAGCCCGGCCTCGCCTGAATTGACTGTGCCGGGCGGTAACAATAGGCCGCGATGTGATGATTTCTTGTGTGATATTTGATTGTGACGGTGTGCTGATCGACAGCGAAATTTTGTCTTTCGCCGTGGATGAGCGGGTTTTGGCCGGGCATGGTATTAAAATGTCGGCGGCACAGATCGCTCAGGATTTTGGCGGTATCAGCTACGGCGAAATGGTTGCGATGCTGAATGACAGATTTGGCACCCAACTTGACCCCGCAGATTATCAACAAACCTGCGAAGGTATTCTGGCGGATATTTTTAAGGCCGACCTTTGTGCCATTGATGGCATTGCCGGTGTGCTGGCTGAAATGCGGGTGCCGATATGTGTGGCATCGGGCAGTGACCTTGCCCGTTTGGCAATGTGCCTTGATATTACCGGGCTGGATGGTTTCTTTGCCGACAAGGTTTTTTCCGCCCAACAGGTGGAAAAAGGCAAGCCCGCGCCGGATGTGTTTCTGTTTGCAGCCCAAAGGATGGCGGTTTTACCGCAACATTGCCTTGTGATTGAAGACAGCCCGTCAGGCGTTATGGCCGCGCGGGCGGCGGGGATGCAGGTGGTTGGTTTTTTAGGCGGTGCTCACCGCCATCATGGCGATGCGGTCCTGTTGCATGACGCAGGGGCACCGCATGTTGTTGCATCTGGCGATGAGCTTTTGCAGTATGTGCGTGATTTGGGGCTGGCGGGAAAAATGCCGTTGCCGGTCGTTACCGGTTAAGCCGTTTTTGCCATTTGGGCTGGTGGCCAGTCCAGGCTGATCGGCATGCCGTCAATGTCACCCATATCGACTTCGTTGAGGTTATTGCCGGGGCCTGCCCGGTCAATGATCAGAAATTCGCTGTCAGGTTCCAGCACCAAAAGCGGATGATGCCACACGCCCTTGTCATAGGTAATGCCCTGTTTGCCATTGGTGACAAAGGCGCGCAAATCATTTGCCATGGGCAAATCGCTGGCGGGGGCAACGACAATTAAAAATCGTTGGCCCTGCATCGGCACAAAGGCCTGCGATCCCAGCGGGTGGCGTTCCATCATAGCAATGCGGATCGGCAGAGGGCGCGGATTGCCGCGAAAAATGCTGATAATCGGTCGTCCGCCTTCCTCGCTGGCATCGATGCCGGAAATATCGTGATAGCGCGTGGTCGTCCCCTGATTGATCCCAAAGGAGTCTCGTGCGGTTTCCGTGCTGATCACGTCACCAAATTCGGTGAAGGCTTCCGGTGTTAGCATTTCGACAGTCAGTTTCATTTTCGCCCCCTGTTGTCCGACCTGTACCTCTCAGGGCCGGGCCGGTTTTCCAAGAATGCGGATGCGGCTGATGCCGCCATCCGGTATTGAATTGATGCGCAAATGCGAAATCGGCCCGCGTGCGGTAATTGCGGCCCCGCCAAATTCATGAATGCGGTCGGCCTGCATTTTTTGTTCGGGCAACACGGTTTGCCAAAACATTGACCGTGCAATAATCGACTTGTCCTTTTCGCCGTCCACATAGGCACCCTGAACCGACACACGGTCAGGGAAATTGCCTTTGAAATGGCAGGTATCGATCACGATTTTATCGATCTCGCCGGGATGGCCCAACTCGATAATCAGCCATTCATTTCCCGGTTCGCGCCGACGGCTTGTTTCCCAACCATCGCCCATATTCACCCCGCGCCCGGGGGCCAGAACCACATTGGGGTTACCATAATGGGCATCGGACCAGGCAAGCGCGATACCGCCATTGATCATGGCGGCCAAATCTACCTGTTCGCCCTGCTGGGCCATCTGGCTCCAGTCGCGGTCGGGGCGGCCATAAACGCGCAGGCGGGCAATGCCGCCATCGGGGTAAATATGCAGTCGAACATGGGTAAAGACCCCGTCATGGCTGACCGCGGCATAATGATGCGCGCTGGCCCCCAGTCCCTGCGGGGCGGTAATTTCGGTCCAGCTTGTGGTGTCGTCCGGGTCGCCTTCGGGGCAAAAACAGGCCTCAAGCGAGGCGGCAGGCGGAAAGTTACCGGTAAAATAGCTGGTGTCGATATCAACACCATGGATCTTGCAGGACGTTGCCAGACGGACGATGGCGTAATCGTGGCCTTCCACCCGTTTGCGGCGGCTTTCCCAGCCATCCATCCATTTGCCGTTATCGTCGTATTTGTCGGGGTAAAAAACCGCCGGGGCCGATTGCAACATCCGTTGTTTGTCGGCAAAAAAATCGTCGGTGGCAAAAATGGCAATCGCGCCTAGCCGTTCGTCGGCCATATTGACAAAACGACGGGTAAATTCGGGGGCGGTATCGCTGCTTGCATGGCTCATGGGTTTGCGTCCTGCTGATATAAGGTTTGTGCCAGCTTACAGGGCCTGCAATCGCAATAAGGCGATGCGGTGAACCTGTTGCAGGGCTTCGTTAAATTCGGTGTCGATATCGTTTTTCACCCGGCGTTCAAAGGCGGCCAGAATGTCGGTACGATGAAATCCTTTTACCGCAAAGATAAACGGAAAACCGAACTTGCCCTTATAGACATCGTTAAGCTCGGTAAATCGCACAAGTTCATCTTCGCTGCATTGATTTAGCCCCGCACCTTGCTGTTCATGGCGTGAGGATGCGGTTAAATCGGCCAGGGCCAGTTTGCCGGCAAGGTCGGGGTGGGCGCATAAAAGGGCGCGTTTTTCATCTCGCGTGGCGCGTTCCACAATGACTTGCATTGCGCTTGCCAGTTTTTCCGGGCGATCAAGGGCCGGGCTGATGCCATCTTCGACCAGTCGCTCGGCAATCCACGGCGAATGTTCATAAACGCCGCCATACAGATTAACAAACGACTTTGCCGCCAGCGTGCTGGGCGGGTTTGTTGCAAACAGCGATGGTTTTTCATCCGGCCCGGTGGCCGTGGAAGCGGTGTTTTCGCTCATCTCAAAGGTTCCTGTAAATCAGGTGCAAGGGCGCTTTGCGATCAGCGCCTTGTAACTTAACCCGAAAACGGGTGGTGTTCGCGCCAGTGCCGGGCAATGTCGATGCGCCGGGCAAACCACACATCATCATGGCTGCGCACATAATCGACAAAGCGTTTCAGGGCGCTAAACCGCCCCGGGCGGCCGACAAGGCGGCAATGTAACCCCACCGACAGCATTTTAGGCGTATGGACGCCTTCTTCATAGAGTGTGTCGAAACTGTCTTTTAAATACTGGTAATATTGCTCGCCCGAATTAAAGCCCTGCATGGCGGCAAACCGCATATCGTTTACATCCAGCGTATAGGGCACAATCAGGTGCGGGCTTTCGGTTTGGGTGCTCCAGAACGGCAGTTCGTCGCTGTAATCATCGGCGTCATACAGGAAACCGCCTTCTTCGGCGACAAGGCGGCGGGTATTGGGGCTGGTGCGGCCCGTATACCAGCCCAATGGGCGTTCGCCGCTGATGTTTTTGATAATATCGATCGCCTGATGCAAATGATCGCGTTCAACATTTTCTGCAACATACTGGTAATCGATCCAGCGCAGGCCATGCGAACAAATTTCGTGCCCGTCTTTGATGGCAACTTCGCCAACTTTGGGCTGGCGGGCAAGGGCCATCGCCACAGCAAACAGGGTGATGGGGATTTCGCGTTCGCGAAACAGGTTCAATATTCGCCACACCCCCACGCGTGACCCATATTCATAGATCGATTCCATGCTCATATGGCGCACACCCGGGCGGGCGTCCGCACCGATCATTTCGGACAAAAACGCTTCCGATGCCGCATCCCCGTGCAGGATGCAGTTTTCCCCGCCTTCTTCGTAATTCAGCACAAACTGCACCGCAATGCGGGCTTTGCCCGGCCAGTTGGCGTGGGGCGGGTTTGCGCCATAACCGATCAGGTCGCGCGCATAGGGGGTATCGGTCATCTTTGCCTCCAGATCGTTTAATCCCGGTTTGGTTCGTCGGGTTATTTGGTGTAGCATTAACCATTGGCTGCGGTGCAGCAAGAAATTCCGGCATATCCCTGGCGGTAAATTTTCAAGGTGATGTAGAAAATATTGCCCCTGGCAGACACCCCAAAGATACCGCAAAGCTATATGTGCCAAGGTTTTGACGGTGATGTGTTCCGTGGCCATAATATCCTTTTTCAAAGAATTATTGATATAGTTTCACGTTATCGCCTCTTTCCTGAATGCCTGTTGCAGTGCGACCTTTTTAAAAACATCATAAAGAAACCGGCTTAACCCTTAAAAAGATGAACAGGCCGGATCAGAGAGGCAAGCGGACAACCGCTAAAATTATCGGGATTTAAATCAGGATTCCGGTTTCAGTGACAAAGGAGGCCCGCCATGGGGCGCTTGACCACACATGTGCTTGATACCGCGCGCGGTTGCCCTGCGGGCGGCATTCGCATTGAATTGCACCGGTTTGACGGCGGCCATGATGACCGTGTTGCCATCGCCGTGACAAACGCCGATGGCCGCACCGATGCGCCGTTGTTAGACGGTAAAACCTTTCGTCCGGGCAAATACGAACTGGTCTTTCAGGCCGGGGATTATTTCGATGCCGCTGGTTATAACCTGCCAGACCCCAAATTCCTTGATCAGGTGGTGATCCGTTTTGGCATTTCCGATGCCGATTCCCATTACCATGTGCCGCTTTTGCTTTCGCCCTTTGGCTATTCCACCTATCGCGGCAGTTAAGAAAGACCATGACAAATATGCGAAGCGACATCCGTTTTTTGCTGGGCAATGAAGAACGCCGGATTGCAACGATTGATCCGCAAACCACGGTGTTGAACTATCTGCGCCTGACCGAGCATAAATGCGGCACCAAGGAAGGCTGTGCGGAAGGCGATTGCGGCGCCTGCACCGTTGTTCTGGGCGAGGTGGACGACCATGCAGCGGGGGGCATGTCGTATCGCACCGTTAATGCCTGTATTCAGTTTGTGCCAACGCTGGATGGCAAACAGCTTTTGACGGTGGAACATTTAAAATCCGATGATGGTCGTTTGCATCCGGTCCAGCAGGCGATGGTCGATACCCACGGTTCGCAATGCGGCTTTTGCACGCCCGGCTTTGTGATGAGCCTGTATAAAATCTGGCTTGATGGTGGCGAGGATGACCGGGGCGCGATTAACGATGCCCTGGCGGGTAATCTGTGCCGTTGCACCGGTTATGGACCGATCATAGAGGCAGCACGTCAATCTGGCGGTGCCGCGATAAATAGTAAACTTGAACAATCACGCCGACAGGATATTGCCAACCGCCTTGAAGGCTTGATCGGTGACGATGGCGGGTTAAGCCTGGCCCACGAAAGCGGGCGTTATTTTGCCCCGCGCAGCAGTGATGAACTGGCCCGGTTGCTGATCACGCATCCTGACGCGGTTATTCTGGCGGGCGGCACCGATATTGGCCTGTGGGTCACCAAACACCTTAAACGTCTGGACCCGATTATTTATATTGGTGATGTCGCCGACCTTAAACAGGTTGAAAAGATGGGTACTGAACTGCATATCGGGGCTGGTGCCACCTATAGTACGGCACATGATGCCTTGGGGGCTGTTGCCGCCGATATTGGCGAGTTGATCCGACGGATTGGCTCGCGGCAAATTCGCAATGCGGGCACGGTGGGCGGCAATATTGCCAATGGATCGCCGATTGGCGATACCCCGCCCGCCCTTATTGCGCTGGGCGCACGTATTGTGTTGCGCAGGGGCGATGTACGCCGCGAGGTGGCACTGGAAGATTTTTTCATCACTTATGGCAAACAGGACCGTGCCAAGGGCGAGTTTGTGGAAAAAATCATTGTGCCGCAGCCGGGCGCACAAACGCAGTTTAAGGCATGGAAAATTTCCAAACGGTTTGATCAGGATATTACCGCTGTGCTGGGTGCCTTTGCCATCACGCTGGAAAACAGTGTGGTGCGCGATATGCGCGCGGCCTTTGGCGGCATGGCAGGCACCCCGATGCGGGCCAAAAAATGCGAAGCCGCGTTGCTGGGGCAACCATGGAACGAAACAACCTTGAACACGGCGCGTTTGGCCCTGGTCGAGGATTTTAAACCGATGACGGATATGCGGGCATCGGGTGAATATCGCATGTTGGTGGCGCAAAACCTGCTGAGCAAACTGTTTATCGAAACCACACAACCCGGCGTCGCAACCCGGCTGGTCGGGGAGGCTGCTTCACATGCTTGATAAAGTGGATACGACCGATCTGATCGCACCGACACCGGGCCTTAAGGGCGGGGTGCGGTCGGCCAGCAAGCATGACAGCGGCCCCAAACACGTCACCGGCGAAGCCGTTTACATCGACGATATTGTCGAACCTTATGGCACGCTTCATTTGGCCCCGGGGGCTGCCACCATTGCCCATGGCAAAATCGTTAAAATGGATTTATCCAAGGTTCGGTCGGCACCGGGGGTGGTCTGTGTGCTAACGGCGGATGATATTCCCGGCATCAACGATGTTTCCCCCGCCCATACCCATGACGAACCGGTTTTGCCCGATGGCATCGTGCAGTTTTACGGCCAGCCGGTGTTTTGTGTGGCGGCGCAAACCCGCGAACAGGCCCGTGCCGCTGCCAAACTGGCCGACATCACGTATGAAGAATTGCCCGCCATTTTGTCGATTGACGATGCGATGGCGCAAAAATCCTATGTGGCCGAACCCCATGTGATGAAACGCGGCGATAGTGCGGCGGCGCTGGCCGCAGCCCCACACCGCCATTGCGCGCGTATGGTGATTGGCGGACAGGACCATTTTTACCTTGAAGGGCATATTTCCTTTGCCATCCCGCAGGAAGATGGCGACGTTTTTATTCATTGCTCCACCCAGCATCCATCCGAAGTACAGCATAATATTGCCAATGTGCTGGGCCGCCCGGCCAATGCGGTGACGGTAGAAGTGCGTCGTATGGGCGGTGGTTTTGGCGGCAAAGAAACCCAATCCATGCAATGGGCGGCCCTGGCATCGATTGTGGCGATAAAAACCGGGCGCCCGGCCAAAATGCGGCTGGACCGCGATGATGATATGATCATGACTGGCAAGCGGCATGACTTTATCGTCGATTACGATATTGGCTTTGACGATAGCGGGCGCATCTGTGGCGCAGATATTCAATATGCCGCCAATTGCGGTTTCAGTGCCGATTTGTCATCGGCGATTGCCGACCGTGCCATGTTCCACACCGATAATGCCTATTATCTGGGCGATGTTGAAATTCGGTCTTATCGCTGTAAAACCAACCTTGTGTCCAACACTGCCTTTCGCGGTTTTGGCGGGCCACAGGGCATGGTGGCGATTGAACGGATTATCGACGAAATTGCCATGATGCTGGGTTTGGACCCGCTTGATGTGCGCCTTGCCAATTATTATGGCGGCGAAGGGCGCAATATGACGCCCTATCACATGCCGGTCGAAGACAATGTTCTGCCCGAACTGACCCGCGATTTGCTGGCAAGCTCCGATTACCGGCAGCGTCGCGCCGAAATTGATGCCTTTAATGCCCAAAGCCCGGTGATTAAACGTGGCATTGCCATGACCCCGGTTAAATTTGGCATTTCCTTTACTACCACGTTCCTTAATCAGGCCGGGGCGTTGGTCCATGTCTATCAGGATGGATCGGTGCTTTTAAACCATGGTGGCACCGAAATGGGCCAGGGCCTGTTTGTCAAGGTCGCCCAGGTCGTGGCCGAGGAATTCCAGATCGATCTGGATCAGGTTAAAATCACTGCCACCAATACCGGCAAGGTGCCCAATACATCGGCCACGGCGGCATCGTCGGGGGCGGATATGAATGGTATGGCGGCGCGTAATGCGGCACGCACCATCAAGGATCGGCTAATTGCGTTTGCGGCGGAACACTATAAGGTTGCTGCTGCGGACATTCGTTTTGTACCGGGCCGCGTCATAGTGGGGGATGTGGCCGATATCAGCTTCGCCGAACTGGTGAAGCTGGCCTATTTCGGGCGTATTTCGTTATCCGCAACCGGGTATTACGCCACCCCGAAAATCCATTATGACCGCGAAACGGCATCGGGCCGCCCGTTTTTCTATTTTGCCTATGGCATGGCGTGCAGCGAAGTCATGATCGATACCCTGACCGGTGAAAACAAGGTCACACGGGTTGATATTTTGCACGATGTGGGTCAATCGCTAAACCCGGCAATTGACCGCGGGCAGATCGAGGGCGGATTTATTCAAGGTATGGGGTGGCTGACATCCGAGGAATTGTGGTGGGATGACGCGGGCCGTATTCGCACCCACGCGCCATCAACTTATAAAATCCCTGCCTGTTCGGACCGGCCCGACGATTTTCGTCTGGAGCTGTGGTCATCGGGGCGCAATGTTGAAAAGTCGATCCACCGTTCAAAGGCGGTGGGCGAACCGCCCCTGATGTTGGCCATTTCGGTGCATCGTGCCATTGCCCATGCGGTGGCGTCGGTGGCATCGGTGGTAAATGGCAAACAGGTTCCGGCCTTAAACACCCCGGCAACACCCGAAGCCGTTTTGCGGGCTGTCATGCATATGGCTGACGGGGCGGCACAGGCGGCATCGTCGGCAGATGCCCCTGTATCAATGGCGGGGGAATAAGCAATATGTGCGCCCTTTTGGCCCCGTGTGGTTCATCGTCTGCATTGCTGGGCCCGTCATCCTGGATCGGTTTGCTGCAAACAAACGAACCGATGGTGATGGTCAGCATTGCCGATATTGCCGGGTCTACCCCGCGCGAAGCCGGGGCGTTTATGGTTATTTCGACGACACAGATCGCGGGCACGGTGGGCGGGGGCAACCTTGAACATCAACTAACCCGCAAGGCCCGTGACTGGCTGGCCCAAGATACGGTGCCAATGGCGCAATTCATGCGGTTTCCGTTGGGGCCGTCGCTGGGGCAATGTTGTGGCGGATCGGTTCGGGTGGCGTTTCATGCGCTTACCCCTGCGCGCAAGGCGGCTTTGTTGCAGGCTGTTATCGCGTTGCGCGGCGGGCCGGGAATTGACCCGTCGCCCGTGTGGCTGGTGTTGCCGTCGGATCACAACCCCGATGGCGCGTTTGGTGTTATCTCGGGCGATGATGCGTCGTCGCTGGGCGCACAGTTTGGCAATTTGCGCGGCGGGGTGCTGGCAGATAACGGCCAACCTCTGCCTCTGCCTGTGGGGCAGGCGGCTGTGTCGGGGGCCGGGGCCCTGGCGGTGCGGCTCGATGACGGGGCAATGCCGGTATGGCTGTTTGGGGCCGGGCATGTCGGGTCAGCAATCGTGCGCGCGCTTGCGCCGTTGCCGTTCAACATTCACTGGGTTGATTCACGGGCTGACTATATTGATCACCCTGAAACGTCACATCTGCACCCGGTTTACAGCCCCAACCCATGGGAAGAAATCGCTGATCTGCCTGCCGGGGCCATGGTGCTGATTTTAACCCATTCCCACGCCGAAGATTTCGAAATTTGCCGGGCGGCCTTGTTGCGTGCCGATCTGGGCTTTGTCGGCATGATCGGCAGTGCCACCAAACGTGCGCGGTTTATCAAGCGGATGCGGGCGCGCGCTGTGCCCGATGCGGCCCTGGCACGGCTAACCTGCCCGATTGGCGTTGCCGGTATTACCGGCAAGCATCCGGCTGTTATTGCGGCATCGGTTGCGGCACAGTTGGTGGGGATGCGCGAAAACATGCAGGCTAATGGCGGCCATGGTTTGCAGGAAGGCGAAACGGCAAATTTACAGACCCGTCAAACTGCCGGTTAACCCGGCGAGGTGTGGTTTTATTGCCGCTGCGTTGATCGGGAAAAACAAGCATCGGGCCATGTGATAACCAGGTGCAATAAAACAAATAAAACCCGGTTCGCCGGGCAGGGCTTTAACCAAGGAGAACGGGCTGTGTGTGATAATACCCACCATAAGCATATGCGTCATGCCATAGAATTATCGCGCCAAAAGATGGAAGAGGGCTGTGGCGGGCCGTTTGGTGCCGTTATTGTTCGCGATGGCAAAGTCATTGCCGAAGGCTGGAACAAGGTTACATCCAGTATGGACCCGACCGCACATGCCGAAGTTTCAGCTATCCGTGCGGCCTGTGAAGCCTTGGGCGATTTTAACCTGGCCGGGTGCGAAATTTACACCAGTTGCGAACCCTGCCCGATGTGCCTGTCGGCGATATATTGGGCGCGGATCGACCGTATCTATTACGCCAATGGCCGCGAAGACGCGGCTGCCATCGGTTTTGATGATCAGTTTTTATATGACGAGGTCGCCAAACCCGTATCGCAGCGCCAATTGCCGTGCGAACATTTTAAAATGGAAGAAGCCGCCGAGGTTTTTGCCCAATGGGCGGCCAAAGAAGATAAAATCGCCTATTAACAAACCGTATCTCAAAAAACCTATCTAAAAAACGCATCGAGACAGTTTGATTACCGGGCCGGGCAGGGGTAAAACGCCTTTGGCTTATGGAATCGGATCGCAATCAGGGGGTGGCAGACAGTGACCGCGATGACCGGCAATAAAACCGGGGCAGTCGAACAACGAACGGGATCGGGGCCAGCGCAGCTTGAAATATGCGGCGTCACCAAGGCCTTTCCCGGTTGTTTGGCCAACGACACTATCAGTTTTCGGATCGAGCCAGGCGAAATCCACGCCTTGCTGGGCGAAAATGGCGCAGGCAAAAGCACGCTGGTCAAAATGATCTATGGTGTGATGCAGGCTGATTCCGGTGACTTGTTGTGGGAAGGGCAACCTGCAACTATTGCCAGCCCGCACGTGGCGCGCGAAATGGGAATTGGGCTGGTGTTTCAGCATTTTTCATTGTTTGAAACCATGACGGTGCTGGAAAACATCGCCCTTGCCATGAACGATGTGCGCGATATGGCGGTTTTGCGCCAGCAAGTGGCCGAGGTTGAAAAAACCTATGGCCTGCCGCTGGATGCCGATCGCCATGTTTACACCCTGTCGGTGGGCGAACGTCAGCGCATCGAAATTGTGCGGTGCCTGTTGCAAAACCCCAAACTGTTGATCCTGGATGAACCAACATCGGTTTTAACCCCGCAGGAAGTGGATAAGCTGTTTGAAACCCTGCGCCGTCTTGCCAGTGAAGGCTGCGCGATCCTCTATATCAGCCACAAACTGCACGAAGTTCAGGCGCTGTGCGAACATGCAACGGTGTTGCGCGGCGGCAAGGTTGTTGCCACCTGTGACCCGCGCGCCGAAACGGCCAAATCGATGGCTGAAATGATGATCGGCCAAAAACTGGTCGCCCCGGACCGTGGCACCCGCCCGGAACCGGGCGATGTGCGATTGGCGGTTAACAACCTGTCGCTGGCAAGCGATCAGCAATTTGGCACCGATCTTAAAAACATTTCGTTCGAGGTGCGCGGCGGGCAAATTCTGGGTGTGGCCGGTGTGGCCGGGAACGGCCAGAACGAACTGTTTCAGGCGCTGGCCGGTGAAACCGAAATTCATGGCACGCCCGATTGTATTATTCTTGATAAACAGCCCGTTGCCGATTTTGGCCCGCGCCGCCGCCGCCGTTTGGGGGCGGCCTTTGTGCCCGAAGAACGCAATGGGCATGGGGCTGTGCCCGATATGAGCCTGGCCGAAAACGGGTTTCTGACCGCGTTTCGCCGTATGGCCCTGTCGGCACGCGGCCTGATCCGCGAGGTGCCAACCCGCAGCTTTGCCGATGGCATTATCAAAACCTTTGATGTGCGCACCACCGGTAACAGTGCCGAAGCGGGCAGTCTTTCGGGTGGCAATTTGCAAAAATTCATTGTTGGCCGCGAGATCATGCAGGACCCGGGGGTGCTGGTTATTTCGCAACCGACCTGGGGGGTGGATGCCGGGGCGGCCAGTGCCATTCATCAGGCGCTTTTGGACCTGGCGGGCAAGGGCACGGCGGTTTTGGTGATTTCACAGGATCTCGACGAAATCTACGCCATTTGCGACCAGGTGGTTGTGATGGCGGGGGGTAAAATGTCAACCGCCCGCAATATGGCGGATGCCACCATTGATGAAATCGGCCTTCTGATGGGCGGGCTTCATGATCAGGGCGCAAATCCGGCCCCCGAACAGAACGGAGGCCAGAAATGATCCGGCTTGAACCACGGCGCCAGCATTCGCAAAAAATGATCTATCTTTCGCCCTTGCTGGCGATTGTGCTGACCCTGATCAGCGGCGCGATCATTTTTGCCTTTATGGGCAAAGACCCGATCGAAGCCCTTTATACTTTTTTCATCATGCCGATTAACAATGCCTATGGCATTGGTGAATTGTGTGTCAAGGCAACCCCGCTTGTGATTATTGCCGTTGGTTTGGCGATGGGGTTTCGCGCCAATGTGTGGAACATTGGGGCCGAAGGCCAACTGACGATGGGGGCGATTTTTGGCGGCGGGCTGGCATTGGCTTTTTATGACAGCACCAGCGTGTTTTTATTGCCCGGCATGTTTGTGATGGCGGCCGTTGGCGGCGCGTTCTGGGGGGCGATCCCGGCATGGCTGCGCACGCGCTTTAACGCCAATGAAATTCTAACCAGCCTGATGTTAACCTATGTTGCGACCTTGTTTCTCAGCTATCTGGTTTATGGGCCGTGGCGCAACCCCGAAGGCTTTAACTTCCCCGAATCCCGTGCCTTTCCCGATGCGGCGTTGCTGCCGATTATTTATGACGGCACCCGGGTGCATCTGGGGGCTGTCTTTGCCTTGTTGATCGTGGCGGGTGGCTGGGTTTTGCTGACCAAATCGGTGGTGGGTTTTCAGTTGCGCGTGGTTGGGCAGGCGCCACAGGCGGCCCGCCATGTTGGTTTCCGGCAAAAACGCATGGTGTGGTTTACCTTGCTGTTATCGGGCGGTCTTTCGGGCCTTGCCGGGATGTTCGAGGTGGCGGGTCCTATTGGCCAGCTTCAACCGTCGATTTCGCCGGGTTATGGCTTTACCGCTATTATCGTTGCCTTTCTGGGCCGCTTGCATCCGATTGGCATTTTGTTTGCCGGTCTGGTCATGGCGTTGACCTATCTGGGCGGGGAACTGGCGCAAATCAGTTTGGGGCTGCCCAGTGCTGTGACCGGGTTGTTTCAGGGGATATTGCTGTTTTTCCTGCTGGGCTGTGATGTTTTGACCAAATACCGTATCCGTTTCGGATCGGTTAGCAAATCCGGGGAGCCGGCATAATGGACTGGATTGTACCCTTAATCCTTACCGTGATTACGGCATCGACTCCGCTTTTGCTGTCGGCAACCGGCGAATTGATAACGGAAAAATCAGGTGTTTTGAACCTTGGTGTCGAAGGCATGATGCTGATTGGCGCCATCACCGGTTTTGCGGTCACCGTTTCAACCGGATCGGCGATTTTGGGCATTATTGCTGCGGCCATTGCCGGGATGGCAATTGCGCTGATTTTTGCCTTTTTAACCCTGACCCTGATGGCAAATCAGGTGGCAACCGGTTTGGCGCTGACCATTTTCGGGGTGGGTTTTTCGGCCCTGGTTGGCTCTGGCTTTGTTGGTTTTGCCATCGAACCCTTGCCGTCCCTGCATATTCCGGTCATTTCCGACATTCCCGTGATCGGGCCGATTCTTTTCGGGCAGGATTTTCTGGTTTATCTGTCGATTTTCATGGTGATTGCGTCGGGCTGGTTTTTAACCAAAACCCGTGCCGGGCTGATTTTAAAGGCGGTTGGCGATTCCCATGATTCGGCCCATGCCATTGGCTATAATGTTATTCGCATTCGCTATATGGCAACGCTGTTTGGCGGGGCGATGTCGGGGCTGGCCGGGGCCTATCTGTCGCTGGTTTATACCCCGATGTGGGCCGAAAACATGACGGCAGGGCGCGGATGGATCGCGTTGGCGCTGGTGGTTTTTGCCACCTGGCGACCGGGGCGGCTTTTGGCCGGGGCTTATATGTTTGGCTGTATTTCGGTGTTGCAGTTGCACGCGCAAAGTGCGGGCATCAATGTGCCGTCGCAATTCATGTCAATGTTGCCTTATCTGGCAACGGTGATCGTGTTGGTGATTATTTCCAGCGACATCACCAAAATTCGTCTTAACGCGCCTGCCTGCATTGGCAAGGCGTTCCGACCGGCGCAATAACGCCGGCGCCAAGTGGGAGGTGCGTCACACTCAATTATGACGCGCATTGTTGATTGTACACGATAACAGGTATAAATCCTGTGCAGAAGGTTTTAAGGGAGACATTCTTATGAAGGCACGTTTTATGAAGCGCACGGCAGCCGCCTTGGCGACTGTGGGCGTATTGGCACTGGGCATGGGGGCAGCACAGGCAGCTGATCCGTTAAAGATCGGTTTTGTTTATGTCGGTCCGGTTGGCGATTTTGGCTATTCCTACCAGCATGATCAGGGCCGCCAGGCTGTTGAAAAGAAATTTGGCGACAAGGTCAAAACCACGTTTGTCGAAAGTGTGCCTGAAGGGGCAGACGCCGAACGTGTGATCCGCCAGTTGGCCCAGACCGGCAATGACCTGATTTTCACCACGTCGTTCGGGTTCATGAACCCGACCCTGAAGGTGGCAAAACAGTTCCCGAATGTGAAATTTGAGCATGCCACCGGTTACAAACGCGCCGATAACGTTGCGACCTATGCCGCACGTTTTTATGAAGGCCGTTATGTTGCGGGCGTGATCGCCGGTAAAATGACCAAAAGCAACGTCATCGGTTATGTCGGGTCCTTTCCGATCCCCGAAGTTGTGCGTGGCATCAACGCGTTCATGCGCGGTGCCTGGTCGGTTAATCCCGATGTGAAGGTCAAAATCGTTTGGGTCAACAGCTGGTATGACCCGGGCAAGGAAGGCGACGCTGCCAAGGCCCTGATCGATCAGGGTGCCGACATTATGGTGCAGCACACCGACAGCCCGGCCCCGCTTCAGGTTGCTGAAAACCGTGGTATCAAGGGTTTTGGTCAGGCATCGGACATGATCAAATTTGCGCCCAAAGCACAGCTTAGCGCGATTGTTGACCATTGGGATGACTATTACATCGACCGTGTTCAGGCCGTCATGGATGGCACCTGGAAAGCGGATGATACCTGGCACGGCCTGAAAGAAGGCATGGTCCATATGGCACCGTTTACCAATATGCCGGACGATGTTGCGGCCCTTGCCAAGGAAACCGAAGACAAAATTGCCTCGGGCGACATCAAGATCTTTGCAGGTCCGATCTATGATCAGGCTGGCGAATTGCGCGTCAAGGAAGGCGAAGTTGCCCCGGACGGCATGCTGCTGGGCATGGATTGGTATGTTAAAGGCATTGATGCCGAACTGCCGAAGTAAAACAGAGCCTGGTTATCCTGCCGGGGCGATCTATCCCCGGCCCGGAAAATACTGCTAAAACAGTCCTGCTGGTTATCCGGCGGGGCTGTTTTTATTTATATTCCATGGGTTTGGGCGGTTGATCACTTGCTTTGGGGGGTGTTTGATTGGGGTTATCCAGGGCAGCGGCAGCGGCATCAAGTGCAGTGTCGAGCTTTTCGGCGTCTTCTTTTGCCTGTTTGTCTGCTTTTTCCCGGGTGTGTGCCATGGCGTTATGGTCTGCATTGGGGTCGGGCAGGGTTTCGTAAAATATCATTTCGGCTCGCGGGTGGGTTAAGGCGAACAGGGCGGCGCGAATAAATTTTAATTTTACCCGGCGCTGGCGGCTTTGTCCGGCCCATTTTTCGCGAAACAGTTCCAGGTCGTCGCTGCGCGCAAAATGGATCACCATATCGACATAGGGTGCGCTTTGCCCGGATCGCGGCAGTTCAATATTGCGAATGCCCATGTTCCAGCGGTCATGGCGAATGTTTCGATCCAGCCAGTCAAGGATCGGTTGGGCGGACTGTCTTTCGTGGATGACGATGCGAAATGGAAAATTCCGAAGATCTTTTTGCATTTATCCTCTAACCAAAATCTTTGCCAGCGAGGTAATGATACATCAAGCTGTTTTAAAATAAGTATAAATCCTTTGTCTTTTAGTTAGAACGGGTTATCTGTTTTAGAGGGGAACTGGCGGTAGGGGAGGTCGTGATCTAATGATCGGTGAGAGAGAGTTTGGCGTTCTAAACCCGATGATACCAGCATTATACGAGGCTGCGATTTCGCCCGAATTGTGGAAAGAACGCCTTGACTGGTTGACCGGGGTATTGCGCAGCAAGAACATTGTTCTGGTACGCATTGAAAATATCCGCCCGGAAATTTCCGATTATTCTTTTCACGCCAATAGCTGGATCACGCCGGAAATGACGGCCGAATATCTGCGACTTGGTTTGAACAATAATGATGGCTCGGCCTATTTCCATCAGCTTGAACTTTACGAATTTTCAGTTGGCGACGAAATGCGTCACCGCAACGGGGACATGTCGCCGTCGCGCTTTTACCCATGGCTTGAAAAAGTTACCGGTTGTAATCTGGCAGCGGGATTGTGCCTGTCAAACGATCCGTCCGGCTATGATATTTTAACCACCCATTACCGTGATGACGGGCCATTTGTGCCGCACGAAGCGGCCAGTATGCTGCGCATTATTGGCCCCCATCTGACAAAAGTTCTGGAAATGAACCGGCCGGTCAATCTTTTGCGGCACCGTTACGGCGCATTCCTTGATGTGCTGGACCGCTTGCGGATCGGGGTGGGGATTGTCACCGCTGGCTCGGAACTGGTGCTTGCCAATGAAGAATTCAATCGCATTGTTTCAACCGGCGACAGCCTGATGCTGGGGGCGGGGGCCAGCCTGTCGGCACGCGATGATCATGATGCGCGCTTTTTGCGTGATGCCATCTTGAAGCTAAGCCGCAAGGATCAGTTAAGTACGACGTCGCAAAGCATTCGCCTTGGCAGCCGGATTAATGAAAACAGCGCCTATTTGCTGGATCTGTCGCCCTTGCGCGAAACCCGTGGCGCTTTTGGCGGGCAATTTTCCGGTGTGCTGGTGACGGTGGTGGACCCGTTCTGGTACACCGATTTGAATGTTGGCCTGATGCGCCAGCACTATAAATTGACCGCGACCGAGATCGATGTTTTTGACGCGGTTCTGCGCGGATTAAGCAACAACGACATCGCCGATCATTTGGGCAAGGGACGTGAAACCGTCAAATCCCAGCTTGCCAGCATCTTTCGTAAAACCGGGGCCAATGACCGGCTGGAGCTTGTGCGCCTTGCGGTTCAGCTAATCATTCCGCTAAACGACGACGGCGACACCCAAAAGCCGCAGATCGGACGCGTTTCTTAAAATGTGCTGGCCGATTATGGCCCGGTCGGCTGGATGGTTCGATATTTGACCGACCGGACCTTTTGTCGTGTCCGTTTATGCTTTGCCGTTTAGGATGATCAGCTGGCACCCTGACCAAGATCAATGACATAATCTTCGATCAGGCCGCGTTTTTTATGGACCTTGGTGAATTTGATCGGCCATTTGTTGTCGGGGGAATAAAACCAGCTGCGGGTGTTGGAGGCGTCTTTGCAAATCACTTCATAGGTCGGGATGGTTTTGGTGCCAACGGTGACCATTGCGGTCCCGGCAACCGTACAATCGCGTGTTGCGGTCCATGTGTCTTTGCCGTCCGTTCCTTCAATCTCGAAGGATTCCATCGCACCAGGCTTTAACGGCCAGATATCGCCTTTCTGAACAACGCTTTGCGTGCCGTTTGATCCGGCGCAATTGGTCCATTTGGTTTCGGGGCTTATGAAATCAGCACCTTCTGATGTGCAGCCGGCATTGGGTCCTTCGGTGATTTCAAACATCAAACCATCGCCATTTTTGCCGGTAACGGTCAGTGTTTCTTTTTCGCCGTTGCGGTAATAGGCATAGGTATCACCGACGGCGATGTCGGGTTTGGCCAGCGACAGCAGGCTGACCTGGCTGTTGCGTACGACATTGCTGTTTGTCTGGCAGGCTGCCAGCCCGATCAGCATGGCAAAAGGCATAATCAGTTTCTTCATCAAAGTCTCCCAGGCGTTTAAAACCCGTCCTGCAATTTTCCCAAAGGCGGGACAGGTCGGGTTTGCTCGATGTTATTGAACGCGATTTTTAACATCGGCAAATCCCCCGGACGGGGGATATGGCGCGGGTTTTGATCGGGAAACGGTCAACCGGCGTATAATGCCTGTGGTCTCCGGCTGGTTTTATCGAATTGTTCTAATTTTCAGAGGCTGGTTTAGACTATGTGACACATGGAGATTTTACATTTATCCTTCGCGGATATATCGTTCCATGGTAGTCGAACAGGCAAAACTGCCGTCAATTGGGAACGGTGGGTCATCGGATAGAAAAACCGGGGTAGGATACGTGAGTGAAACGCTAGCCAGAGCCAGGCCGACAGGCAAGGAACGACATTTTGGTGCAGACGAACTGATCGTTAGTAAAACCGACCTGAAGGGCCGTATTACTTATGCCAATGGCACGTTTCTTGATATCGCTGGCTATGACGAAGAAGAAATTCTGGGTCAGCCCCATTCGATTATCCGCCACCCCGATATGCCGCGCTGCGTTTTTGCGCTGTTATGGTCCGAGATCGAGGCCGGGCGCGAAATTTTTGCCTATGTCGTCAATCTGGCAAAAAACGGCGATCATTACTGGGTTTACGCCCATATAACCCCCAGCTTTGACCGGCACGGCAAAATTACCGGATATCATTCCAATCGCCGGGTGCCCGAGGCCGGGGTGGTCGAAAAAACGATCAAACCCCTTTATGCCGAATTGCGCAAAATCGAAGAAAGCCAGCCCAGCCGCAAGGATGGCATGCATATGGCGGCACGCGCCATGGCGCAAAAGGTCAAGGATATGGGCCTTGAATATGATCAGTTCGTTCAAAGCCTGTCACAACACTAACGCCGAGGTTTGAATATGTCCCTGTTTGGTGGGTCTGCGAAGTCGGGAATTCAAAAGGCGCTGGAAGTTGTCGAGGCGGCAGCAAATGGCGACTACGAAGCCCGGATTATCCATGTCGACAGTCATCCGCAGATGCGCGACCTGTTTAATGCCATTAACCGGCTTATCGACCGCAACGATGCGTTTCTGCGCGAAAGTGCGGCATCCATGGCGGCTGTGGCCGAAAATCGCTATTACCGGCGCATTGTTGAAACCGGGCTGGTGGGCTCCTATCTGACATCGGCGCGTGAAATTAATGCAGCCACGGCGATGATCGAAAAAAAGCTGGGCGGTTTTCAAAAGGTCGTCGACGAATTTCGGACCGGGTCGTTCGATGCGGTGGACCGTATTGCCCGGGCATCGGTCGCCCTTGAAGGGGCATCGGACGATGCCAACCGCATCGCGCATGAAACCAGCACCCGTTCGACCAATGTCGCCGCTGCGGCCCGCCAGACCGCCGATAATGTGTCAGGTGTTTCTGCCGCGTCCGAGGAATTGAACCATTCCATTCGTGAAGTCAGCGAACAGGCTCGTGAATCGGTTGATATTGCGCACCGCGCCAACGGGTTGGCCCGCGAAACCGATGGCCGGATTGGTCAGCTTGAAACCGCCGCCGTCGAGATTGTCGAGGTTGTCAGTTTCATTCGCGACATTGCGGCCCAAACCAACCTTCTGGCGCTAAATGCGACCATTGAAGCAGCGCGTGCGGGCGAAGCAGGCAAAGGGTTTGCCGTGGTGGCCAACGAGGTTAAAGGCCTTGCCAATCAAACCAGCAAGGCAACGCAAAGCATCGAGGAAAAGGTTCACGACATTCAGAACGCGATTGAATTGTCGGTCGGGTCGATCCGCGAAATTGCCGGTGTCATTGATGATCTGGCGGCGCGTGCTGATCTGATTTCAACCAATGTTGAAACCCAGACTGCCCTGTCGTCGGACATGACGCACAATGTTGAACAGGCATCGGGCGGGGCGCGTGAAGTGACCGATAATATCACTGTCGTTTCCAATATGACCACCCAGACCGGGCAGGCAGCCCAAACCACCCGCGAAATGGCTGCCGATTTGTCACGTCAGGCTGAAAACCTGCGCGGGCAACTCGGTGGATTTCTCGATAATATTACGCAATTGCTGTATACTGCGGCCCGTAAGAAATAATCCGCAGGCCAAAACCGGCACGATCCTTGAACCGGTTCCCCCTTGCGGGCTGGTTCAGGGATATGACAATGCGCGTATTTTTCAATGCCCGTCATGATGCCCATGACGTGAAATCGGAATTTTATCGCGGCCAAACCATTTCCGCTCTCGACGATCCGCGTCGCATGGGCATTATCCGCGATGCTCTGGCTCATAAAGTAACCGCACAACTTGTGGACCCCGCAGATCACGGTATGGCGGCAATTCGTGCTGTTCATGATGCTGATTATCTGGCTTTTTTAAGCCATGCCTGGCAGGACTGGAACGATGCCGGGTTTGATGGCGCGGCCATTCCCGGTGTGTGGCCGACCAATGTGCCCGTTGCGGGTGATAAGGCCAACAGCATCCCCCCGGATCATCACCACATCCTTAAAAAGCTGGGCCAATATGCCTATGCCACCGACACGCCGATTGGCGATGGCAGTTGGCAGGCAGCTTATTGGGGGGCGCAAACCGCCATTTCGGCGGCCCATGCGGTGATGACGGATGGCGAGGCATCCTTTTGCCTGGGGCGACCACCGGGGCACCACGCGCACCGTGCCCGCTATGGCGGGTATTGCCTGTTAAATAATGCCGCGATTGCCGCCCAGCATATGCGTGCCCTTGGGGCTGGGCGGGTGGCGATTCTTGATATTGATCAGGATCACGGCGATGGCACGCAGGATATTTTTTATTATCGTGGCGATGTTTTAACCGTGTCGATCCATGCAGAGCCGGACGGTCATTTCCCCTTTTTCACCGGCTATGCCCATGAAACCGGATCGGGGGACGGGGCAGGGACAAACCTTAATTTGCCCTTGGCGGAAAATGCCGGTTTTGTCGGGTTTTCATCCGCATTCGAGGCGGCACAGCAAAAAATTGCCGCTTTTGGTGCCAGTCTGCTGGTGGTGTCGCTCGGGGTGAATGCCCACGCGCTGGAGCCCTTGGGCGCCCTTGGCCTGACCACAGTGGATTATACGGAAATTGGCAAACAGATTGGCGGCCTTGGCTTTCGCACCCTGTTTGTGATGGAAGGCGGGTATGCCCATGATGTGATCGGCCAGAATGTGGCGGCGGTGTTATCAGGGTATCTTGGCGGCGATGGCGACTGACCCCGACAGTGTTACCGGGGCGATGGCAGGATAAATCTCGCGGACAATTTCCAGCCACGCCCGGGCCGCGTGCGATAAAAATCCGTTTCGTCGCCAGATCATGGCCATGTCCCATTGGGTGTCGGCTTCGTTAAGCTCGATATATTTCAGGCCGGGATGCGGGCGCTGTTGGGCAATCATGCGCGGTAAAAAGCTGACACCAAGGCCTGCTGCCACCAGTTCGGTGATAAAATCGATCTGGCTGCTGCGCGCCGCAATAACCGGTTCAATTTTACGGCGACGGGCGGCATCAATTAAAATACGGTTGAGCGCAAACCCCTTTTCAAACAGGATCAATGGTGTGTCGCGCAAATCATCAAAGGTGATGCGGGGTTTATGCGCGTCGGGATGGTCGTTTGGCAACAGGGCGACCAGCGGTTCGCAGCGCACAGGTTGGGCATCAAAATCACCCGCCGCCGGTAACAGGGACGCGCCCAGTTCCAGTTCTCCGCTTTGCAGCATTTCTTCCAGCCGGGTGCTGCCTTGTTCGATCAGGCGAATATCAATGCCGGGAAATCGTTTGCGATAAATGGCAAATACTGGCGCAAACAGGGTGTTGCTGCCAATTGGCGGCAGGCCCAAATGCAAGGCACCGCGTTTTAAGCCGCGAATTTCATTTAATTCCGCCAAAAGGTCTTCGCGCTCGGCCAAAATGCGCAGCGCACGGGCATAAACAACTTCGCCCGCTGCCGTCATGCGGCTGTTATGGCCGATGCGTTCGAGCAACGGCACCCCAATTTCATCTTCCAGCTGGCGCACAGATTTGCTGATCGCCGACTGGGTGACAAAAACGGTTTTGGCTGCGTGGGAAAACCCGCCCTGACGAACAACTTCGACAAAGGCGCGCAGGGCGCGAATATCCATAATCATTCCTAATGGGAATAGTTTTAAGTAATTCAATTCATTTTAATCATATTGTGCGGTGCGTTATGGTGGCAGTCAAGGAGAACAGACATGACCCCCCCAATTTCTGCGGTCCCATCCCCCGCCACCGTCCACGCCGTCGCTGCCCCGCTTACGACCAGCCGTTTTTTCACCGGTATCAGCATTCGCAGCCGCCATGCCGTGCGCAATAGCCGCCTTTTGCAAATTGCTTTGATATTTGCCTTTTGGCTGCTGGGCGAAGCGATTGTACGCATGGTGCATGTGCCCTTGCCCGGCGGGATTATCGGCATGGCGATTGTTTTTGCCTTGCTGGCAACACACCGCATCAGCTTGCACAGTATGCGGCGCGGGGCACAATGGTATTTGGCCGAAATGCTGCTGTTTTTTGTGCCTGCCGTGTTGGCGGTTTTAAACCATTCCGAATTGTTCGGGATGCTGGGCGTGAAGGTTTTGGTGGTCATCTTGGGCAGCACGGCATCGGTTATTGCCGTTACCGCCCTGATTATGGACGTTTTTGTACGTTTCAGGTCCCGCCATGATGTGGTTTGACAATGCCATTGCCCAGGCCATTTTCTGGTCATTGGCAACAATCGGCTTTTATATTCTGGCCCGTAAACTTCATCATCGCTGGCAACGCGGCTGGTTAACGCCGCTTTTGGTCACGCCGGTCATCCTGATCGGATTGGCATTGCTGCTTCATGAAAGTTATGGCGCTTATATCCGTGGGACCGGCTGGCTGGTAACGTTGCTTGGCCCCACCATGGTGGCCTTTGCCGTGCCAATTTATGAACAGCGCAAATTTATCTATCGCCACTGGCCGGTGCTGGCGGTGGGGGCGGTGGCCGGTAGTGTTACCGCGATGGTAACCGGCTGGTGCCTGGCCACGTTTTTGGGGTTGGATGGGGCCTTGCGGCTTAGTTTGCTGCCCCGTTCCATCAGCACGCCCTTTGCCATGGAGGTGTCGGGCGATATTGGCGGCATTCCCGATTTAACGGCGGTTTTTGTGGTGGTGACCGGGGTATTTGGCGCGGTTCTGGGCGAAATTATGCTGGCCCGTATGCCGGTATCATCGACCCTGGCCCGGGGGGCCGCATTGGGCATGGGCGCACACGGGGCCGGAACGGCCAAGGCCCACGAAATTGGCACCGAAGAAGGATCGGTCGCCGGGTTGATTATGGTGCTGGTTGGTTTGCTGAATGTTTTGATCGCCCCGGTGATTGCCTTGTGTTTACGGGGCTGATCAAGTGTCGTCCGCGCCGGTTACAGGTGCTTGTGGCACTGGCGTTACTGGCGTTCCCACGGCGGGGTGCCGCCAAATTCGGCGACCAGAAAATCAACAAAGGCGCGCACCCGTGTCGGCAGATAACGGTTTTCCGGGTACAGGGTATAAATTGCATGGGCCGGCGGGGTGCAGTCGGGCAGAACCACCTTTAGCGCCCCCGATGCGATCAGCGGGCCAACTTCCCACATCGATTTCAGGGCAATGCCATGCCCGTCAACACACCAGCGGGTCAAGACCTCGCCATTGTCCGAATCCATTGATCCTGAAACTGATAAGGTGCCTGGGGCGTCGTCGCCTTCACGTTGCAAGGTCCATTGATATTGCCGCGAGCCGGGAAACCGTAGCAACAGGCAGTTATGGTTCAAAAGGTCGGCGGGGATGCGCGGGGTGCCGTGGCGTTTTAAATAGGCCGGGCTTGCCACCAGGACCCGTTTGTTGGCGGCCAGTTTGCGCACAATCAGCGAACTTTCCTTAAGCTCGGCAATGCGAATGGCAAGGTCGACCTTGTCTTGCAGCAAATCCAGCAGCCGGTCAGACAGGTGCAGGCGGACTTGTACATCGGGATTTTTTTCAACAAATTTGGGAATGATCGGGGCGACGAACATGGTGCCAAAGGCAACCGGGCAGGTCACCGTGACCGGGCCACGGGTGTTGTTTTTCTGGTTGGCAATGGCGTTTTCGGCTTCTTCCATTTCGGCCAGAATGCGCTGGCAATGGCGATAGTAAATGTCGCCTTCGGTGGTCAGGCCAACGCGGCGTGTGGTGCGGTTTAACAGGCGCACGCCCAGTCGTTCTTCCAGCCGGGCTATGCGGTTTGATACCACGGCAGCCGAATGGCGCAATTCGCGCCCGGCAGCCGAAAGATTACCCAGTTCGGCAACGCGCACAAAAATCTGGATGTCCTCGAAATCGGACATGGGGCTATGCTCTCACTCTTGTTGGTTTACGGGCCGTTTCTGTCCGGGCGCGGTTGCGACGGGTTTATTTATTGTGCTGCGGTGGCGACGTCGTTATCGCGTCTTTACTGTGCCATTTTAAAAAAAGTCTTGAAAGTCATTTCGATTATGCCCGCTTGCTAAATAATAGAGCCCCCGTCAACCCTGTGTTAGGAAAATAGATATTGTAAGAATTCTGAAAATTCGCGTCATAATATGCTGCAAAGCAAAATCAGGGACGGGGACCGGGGGCCGCGATTATCATCGCCAGGCCAACCCGGTAAGAGAGAGGGACCAAACAGGTGGATATTCTGTTTCAGGACTGGATCAATCTGATCCTGCGCTGGGCGCATGTGATTACCGGGATCGCGTGGATTGGATCATCATTTTATTTCGTCTGGCTGGATTTATCGCTGCGCAAACGCCCGGGCATGGATGACGGCGTTTACGGCGAAGCCTGGATGGTGCATGGCGGCGGTTTTTACCATGTTAATAAATGGATGGTCGCCCCGGCCAAAATGCCCGACGATTTGCACTGGTTTAAATACGAAGCCTATTTCACCTGGCTGACCGGTTTTGCCTTGCTGGTGACGATGTATTACTGGAGTGCGGAATCCTATTTGATTGATCCGGCGATTATGCCGATGACCAAGTGGGATGCCATCCTGACCGGTCTGATCAGTCTGATCGCCGGGTGGTTCATTTATGATCTGATTTGCAAAAGCCCGATTGGCCGTAAAACCGGCACCCTGGCCGTGGCTCTGTTCATTCAGATTATGGCCTTTGCCTGGATTTATACCCATGTCTTTAGCGGGCGTGGCGCGTTTATTCATGTCGGTGCGCTGATTGGCACCATGATGGCGGCCAATGTGTTTCGCATTATTATACCCAACCAGAAAAAGGTCGTCGCATCGCTTATGGCGGGCGAAAAGCCCGACCCGGCTTTGGGGTTGCAGGCCAAACAGCGTTCCACCCATAATAACTATCTGACCTTGCCGGTGCTGGCGATGATGATCAGCAACCATTACCCGATGACCTATGCCCATGATCAGGCGTGGGTGGTAATTGGCCTGATCCTGATTGTGGGCGGGCTGGTGCGGCATTTTTTCAATACCCGCAATTCGGGCGGATCGGGCAAGGCGATTGCCTGGCAATTGCCAGCGGCGGCGGTGTTTATGGCGATATTGGTGGTTTTTGTATCCTATGATCCCAGTGCCCCGCGCGATGGCGATATTATTTCGTCAAACGAAGCCATGGGTATTATTCAAACCCGCTGTGCGGTGTGTCATTCCGCCCACCCGACCGAGGATGGCTTTGATGCGGCCCCGGCTGGCGTGATGTTTGACAGCCTTGATCAGGTTCACACCAATGCGCAACGCATTATGGCGCAGGCGGTGATTGGCAAATCGATGCCGTTGGGAAACCTTACTGAAATGACCGACGAAGAACGGGCCAGGCTGGGCCAGTGGATAAGGGCGAAAATGCCGGAATAAGGCTTTGAGCAAGTCCGCTCGTAACTAAGCTGTGACCGAGATAAGCAGGGGGTGGAACATTGTGATCCACCCCCTGCTTTGTTCGGATTTGATTTTCTTATGGCAGGTTTTGAAAAACAGTGGGGTTCCAGCGATAGCCATGCCGGGCAACCGTGATATGGCCGATGCCGGGAAAGGCAATATGGCTGCCTGCCACATGGCATTTCTTTGTAACGGCAAATTCCAGCGCTTTTTTACGGCTTTGAATTGCCGTGTCGCCATCGACGTCAAAGCAGATGGCGATGGCGGGGTCCTCAAACTGGACGATATGGCCGTGGCTGATATCGCCCCAGCAAAAGACGGCAGTTTCGCCCGATTGCATGATGATGCCGCTATGCCCCGGTGAATGACCGGGTAACAGAACCGACATTGCAAAATCGGGGATGGGGCTGGCATTGTCGGCAAACACGGACACACGCCCTGCATTTTCATAGGGTGCGATGCAGGCAATGGCATTTTTAAAATGTGGATGCATGGCAGCGGGAACCTGTGCCATGTGGTCCGGGTTTAGGAAAAAGTCTGCATCGCGTTTCGGGATATGCAGGCGGGCATTGGGAAATGCCATTTTGCCATCGCGGATTAACCCACCGACATGGTCGCTATGCAGGTGGGTTAAAATAACGTCACAGATTTGCTCAGGCCGGTATCCCGCCGCCATAAGGTTGCGTTCAACATGCCCAAGTGCAGACCCGGCCAGATCGCCGCTGCCGGTATCAACCAGAATAAGACGATCACCGATGGCAAATAAAAAGGCATTAAAGGATGCGGGGGTTGGCGTGCCTTGCCAGGTATCAGTCAGCCGTGACGCGACATGGTCGGCATTGGTGTTTTGATAAAGTTTTTCCAGCGCAAAGGGGATGGTGCCGTCTGATAATGCGGTGACGACCATGTCGCCAAGGATCATAGGGTAATAACCGGGAACGGGATTGGGCAATGCCGGATGTTTGATCGGGGCGTTCATGGTGGTTTCCTGTCTGTTGCCCGCCAGCGCAGGCGGGGCTTTGTAAGTTGGTTCAGACAGGTTATATCTGAGTCTGTCATTAATCAAATCGATGCCGGTAATGCAAATCATTGATCATTTCAATTTACGATCTTTTGACCTTAATCTGCTGGTTGCCTTTGATGCCTTGATCACGGAAGGCAGTGTGACGCGGGCAGCCAGAAAATTGCGGATCGGTCAGTCTGCGATGAGCCACAATCTGGCAACGTTGCGGATGTTGTTACGCGATGATTTGTTTGTTCGGGTTGGGCAGGAAATGCAGCCAACGGCCCGTGCGCAAAGCCTGTCCGGGCCGATCCGCCATGCTTTGCAGCAGGCACAAGCCGCCTTGCAGGTGGGAAATGATTTTGATCCGCGAACGGAAAAACGGGTTTTTCGCATCGGGGTTTCTGACGAAATGGCGCAGGTTCTGTTGCCGGACCTTCTGGGGTATCTGGCCCATGCCGCACCCGGCATTGGCATTTTGGCCCGGGAATTAAGCCTGGCAACGGTTGAGCCTTTGTTAAATCGTAGCGAAATAGATGTTGCTGTGGGCGTGCCCTATGTGCCGCAAGGATCGTTTGCGGGCGAAAAGCTGTTTGATGCCCACGCCAGTTGCTGTTTTCGCTCTGATTTGATGGGGCGAGACGCGCCGCTGGATGCCGATACATATTTTGCGGCACGCCACGCGGTTTTTTCGCACAGTGCCAATATCGCAGGCTGCGCCGGGGAAATTTATCAAAAAACCGGTCATACGCTCGATGTCGGGTTTGCTGCTCCGGCCTTTTTGCCGCTGTTGGCCGTGGCCGCCAAGGCCCCCTTGATTGCGACAGTGCCAGAACGCATTGCCCGGCGTTATGCCGCAACATTTGGTTTGGTGATCAGCCCAGTGCCGGTCGCGCAGGGCTTTTCAGCGAGTTTTATGGTCTGGGCCCGGCATACGGAACGCGATGTTGCTGGCTTATGGATGCGTGATTGTATTCGCGCCGTGGCGTTGCAGGCGTCATGATGATGGTGGTGCAGGGGCGAAATAAATGCACCCCGCCAGGGCAAACTAGCGGGGTGCGAGGTATTGTGGTGCAATAACCTCGGTGGCGGCCGAAACCTCCGGCCGGTGAGATACCCCTGTTGGCGAGGTCCGTCAAGCATCCTTGGGTTGATCAAAAAACAGTCAAATATTATAATATGAATGAAAAATAGTCATTCTGCGGGGTGGCGGCGCAATAATTTTCTACTAAATGGCGATGTAATATTGTTAAATTGCGTTGAGACTCTGCGGTTTTTTCGATTTTGTCTAAAATGTCAAAATTTGGCATGATTTTGGCTAGTACCGCTGCGGTGCAATAAATTCGCAGTGGAGGCTATAAAATGAAGAAGACGCTTCAGACGATCGTTGGCGCGGGGGCGCTGGCGTGGTCGGCAATGGCGATGACGCCAGCGCAGGCCGCCGACGAAACGATCAAAATTGGCGTTCTGCACTCTCTCTCGGGAACAATGGCGATTTCGGAAACCACGCTGAAGGACACGGTCCTGATGCTGGTTGATGACATCAACAAAAAAGGCGGCCTTCTGGGCAAAAAGGTCGAAGCTGTGGTGGTTGACCCGGCTTCGGATTGGCCGCTTTTTGCCGAAAAGGCGCGTGAACTTCTGGAAAAAGACAAGGTTGCCGCCGTTTTCGGTTGCTGGACCTCTGTTTCGCGTAAATCGGTCTTGCCGGTTTTTGAAGAAGATAACGGTCTTTTGTTTTATCCGGTGCAGTTTGAAGGTGAAGAAAGTTCGCGCAACGTGTTTTATACCGGTGCCGCGCCGAACCAGCAGGCTGTTCCCGCTGTTGATTACCTGATGAGCGAAGATGGCGGCGGCGCACAGCGTTTTGCCCTGTTGGGGACGGATTATGTTTATCCGCGTACCACCAACAAGATTTTGCGGGCATATCTGCACAGCAAAGGTGTTGCCGACGAAGACATTATGGAAAACTACACGCCGTTTGGTCATTCTGACTGGCAGTCGATTGTTGCGGATGTAAAAACCTTTGCTTCTGCCGGTAAGAAAACCGCCGTTGTGTCGACCATCAATGGCGATGCCAATGTGCCGTTCTATAAGGAACTGGCAAATCAGGGGATCAAGGCTGAAGATATTCCGGTGGTTGCTTTCTCGGTTGGGGAAGAGGAACTGGCCGGGATTGATACCACCCCGCTGGTGGGTCATCTGGCCGCCTGGAACTATTTTGAAAGTGTCGATAGTGACGCCAATGCGGCCTTTATTAAAAAATGGCATGCCTATATTGGTGATGACAAACGGGTTACCAACGATCCGATGGAAGCCACCTATATCGGCTTTACCATGTGGAAACAGGCCGTTGAGCAGGCGGGCACCACCGATGTGGATGCCGTTCGTCAGGCCATGTATGGCCAGAAAGTACCGAACCTGACCGGTGGTATCGCTGTGATGAACACCAACCATTACCTGTCCAAACCGGTTCTGATTGGCGAAGTCCAGGATGATGGTCAGTTCGATACCGTTTGGAAAACCGATGGTGTTGTTGTGGGCGATTCCTGGTCGGATTACATCCCTGAAAGCGCCAAACTGACAGCGGACTGGACCTATCCGTGGGTCTGCGGTAACTGCGAAAACCCGACATATTAATAACGACATTCGGGCCGGGTGCGATACGCATTCCGGCCCGTTTTGCTGGTGCGCGGCAAGGCAGCCTGTTTTGCCGTTGCATTACTGTTGCCAATATATGCGAATGCGCGATGCGAAGGCTTTGATCATGCGTCAAGATTTTTCCCTGCCTGCGCCGGACTGGCTCCGCCATATTTCTTTCTGCCAATTTTTCCTGCCTCTGTTTGTACTTTGCGCCCTGATACTGGTGGTTTTTGCCCCGCAACAGGCCGCGGCCTTTAGCGATGAGCAATTACGCCAACATGCCGAACAGTTGAACGCCAAAAGTTCGACCAAAAAACTGCATGTCATTGAAAAAATGGCCGCCGATGGTGATCCGCGTGTCGCCCCGATCCTTCAGGCCATGCTTGACGGCGATCTGTATGCCAGCAAGGCAGACGACAAGGTTGTGATTGGCAAAAAGCAGGGTAAGGTCTGGCAGCATATTGATGTTGTCAGTGGTGAAGTCACGGGTGAAAGCGGATCGGATGATCTTGATAAAATACGGATCAATAACCGCCTGCGCGGTGCCTTGCGCGATGGCCTGGCGTCTCTGAATTTATTTAGCCCCGACCTGGTAACCCGCCATGCGGCGGTGGAAACCGTGATGGACACGCGCGACCCGGCGATGGCGCCATTGTTGCAACGCGCGATTAACCGCGAAAGTAACCCTGAATTGCTGGCCCGGATGGAACTTGCCAAGGCGACCATGGCGCTGGCGGCGGGCAAAACATCGCAAGAACGGTTAGATGCGATTGACATTCTGGCCAGCCAGACCACGCCGCAAATTCGTGCGGTTCTGTTGCAGTTCGTCAATGCCGCCGAGGCTGAAAATTACGACCCCAAAGTGGTTGCGGCGGCAAAGGATGCGGTGGCATCGGTCGAAAGCCGGTTAAAAATGTGGCAGACCGGCGGGGATGTTTACCGGGGCATCAGCCTGGGGTCGGTTTTGTTGCTGGCCGCCGTTGGCCTGGCAATTACCTTTGGTGTGATGGGCGTCATTAATATGGCGCACGGCGAAATGATCATGATTGGTGCCTATACCACCTATGCGGTGCAGCAGGTTTTTCTGGTGTGGTGGCCTGCGGGGATTGGCTGGTCGCTGGCGGTGGCGGTGCCGATGGCATTTCTGGTTTCGGGCGGGGTTGGTGTGGTGGTTGAACGCCTGATCATCCGCTTTTTATATGGCCGCCCGCTGGAAACCCTGTTGGCAACCTGGGGGCTTAGCCTGTTTTTGCAGCAAGCCATTCGCAGCATTTTTGGCGCCAGTAACCGCCAGGTTGTTGCCCCCGATTTCATGAGCGGTGCTATCGAATTTTCGACCGGGCTGGTTCTGACCTATAACCGGCTGTGGATTATTTTGTTTAGCCTGATTGTGGTTGGCGGCATTGCCATTGTGCTGCGTTATACCGCCTTTGGTCTGCAAATGCGCGCGGTGACGCAAAACCGCCGTATGGCCGGGTCGGTTGGTATTCGCACCGGCTATGTTGATGCGCTGACCTTTGGTTTGGGGTCGGGCATTGCCGGGATTGCTGGTGTCGCGCTTAGCCAGATTGACAATGTCAGCCCCAATCTGGGGCAGGGCTACATCATTGACAGTTTTATGGTGGTGGTGTTTGGCGGAGTTGGCAATTTGTGGGGCACGGTTTTAGGCGCGTTCAGCCTGGGGATTGTCAATAAATTTCTTGAACCGGTTGCCGGGGCTGTATTGGCAAAAATCTTTGTGCTGGTCGCCCTTATCCTGTTTATCCAGAAACGTCCCAAAGGGTTGTTTGCCCTTAAGGGCCGCGCGGTGGAGGCCTGATCCATGACCGACTATCGTCAAAAATATAAAATGACGCCGGTTCTGGGCTGGTTGTTGCAAGACCGGGGCGGCATGATTTTGCTGGGCATTTTGCTGGCGGGCAGCATTTTGATTCCGATGGGTAATTTGCTGGTACCCGAAGGATCGGCCTTTCATGTGCCAACCTGGATGCTGGGGCTGCTGGGCAAATATCTGTGTTATGCGCTGCTTGCCCTGAGCGTTGATTTGATTTGGGGTTTTTGCGGCATTTTAAGCCTGGGCCACGGGGCGTTTTTTGCCCTGGGGGGCTATGCCATGGGCATGTATCTGATGCGTCAGATCGGGGATCGCGGGGTCTATGGCGACCCGGTCTTGCCCGATTTTATGGTGTTCCTGAACTGGAAGGAATTGCCGTGGTACTGGTCCGGGTTTGATCATTTCAGCATGGCCGTGATTATGGCGATGCTGGTTCCCGGTTTGCTGGCGTTTGTGTTCGGATTTCTGGCGTTTCGATCGCGCGTGACCGGGGTTTATCTGTCGATTATTACCCAGGCGATGACCTATGCGCTGTTACTGGCGTTTTTCCGCAACGATATGGGCTTTGGCGGCAATAACGGCCTGACAGATTTCAAGGATATTCTGGGCTTTGATCTGCAATCGGATCAAACCCGGTGTGTTTTGGTGGTGGCATCGGCTGTGATGCTGGCACTGTGTTATCTGGTCGCGCGGGGCATTACGCAATCGCGGCTGGGCAAGGTGTTAATTGCCATTCGCGATGCCGAAAGCCGGGTGCGGTTTACCGGCTATCGGGTGGAATATTACAAGCTGTTTGTGTTTACCGTTTCAGCGGTGATGGCGGGCATTGCCGGTGCGCTTTATGTGCCGCAAATCGGCATTATCAACCCCGGCGAATTTGCCCCGGCCGCCAGTATTGAAGTGGTAATCTGGGTGGCGGTTGGCGGGCGTGGCACGCTTTACGGGGCGGTGTTAGGCGCGTTTATTGTGAATTACGCCAAAACGTTTTTTACCGGGATTATGCCCGATTTCTGGCTGTTTTTCCTGGGCGGGCTGTTTATTGCTGTGACCCTGTTTTTGCCCAAAGGGGTTATTGGCGTGATGCCGGCATTTGGCACGGCCAATGGCGAACCGGGTGCCCCGGGCGGCTGGCGTGAAAGACTGGCGTCATGGCGTGCCAATCAGGGGGGCAAGGCATGAGCACGGCAGAGGACCTGTTATTGCAAGAAAGCCGGATGATTCAGAACGACAAGGCCGCGACGATTTTATATGTCGATGGCGTTTCGGTGACGTTTGACGGTTTTCGCGCGCTCAATAACCTGAGCTTTTATGTCGAGCCGGGCGAGCTTCGCGCCATTATCGGCCCCAATGGGGCAGGTAAAACCACGATGATGGATATTATCACCGGAAAAACCCGCCCCGATACCGGCGATGTGTTGTTTCGCAGCGAGGTTGATTTAACCAAACTAGACGAAGCCGACATTGCCAATCTGGGCATTGGGCGCAAGTTTCAAAAACCCACCGTGTTTGAAAGTCATACGGTTTTTGATAATCTGTTACTGGCCTGTTCGGGCGGGCGCAGGGTGTTTTCGGCCCTGTTTCACCGGCTAAGCACTGCTGAAAAACAGCGGATCGAGGAAACCCTGGCGACCATTCGGCTGGCCGATGCGCGTGAGACGCTGGCGGCCAATTTGTCGCACGGGCAAAAGCAATGGCTGGAAATTGGCATGTTGCTGATGCAGGAACCGCAATTGTTGCTGGTTGATGAACCTGTGGCGGGCATGACCGATTCTGAAACCGAACAGACCGCCATTTTGCTGCGCAATATCGCTAAAACCCGGTCGGTCGTGGTGGTGGAACACGATATGGAATTTGTCCGCGATCTTGATTGCAAGGTAACCGTGCTGCACGAGGGCTCGGTTCTGGCGGAAGGGCGGTTAGATAGCGTGCAAAAAGACCCGCGTGTTATTGAAGTTTATCTGGGGCGCTGATCATGCTGAGTGTTGAAAACATCGATCTTTATTATGGGGCGTCCCATGCGCTGCGTTCGGTTTCGCTCCGGGCTGAAACCGGCAAGGTAACGGCGGTTCTGGGCCGCAACGGGGTGGGTAAAACATCGCTGATGCGCGCTGTTGTCGGCCAGCACCCGATTGCCAGTGGTGATATTGTCTGGGAAGGTAAAAAAATATCGCGCGATCCGTCGTGGAAACGATCTGCGGCAGGGATTGCCATTGTGCCGCAAGGGCGCGAGGTTTTTCCGCTTTTGACGGTTAAGGAAAACCTTGAAACCGGCTTTGCCGCCCTGCCCCGGCCACTACGCCATATCCCCGACGAGATATTTGAACTTTTCCCTGTCCTGCGCGACATGTTGGGGCGGCGCGGGGGCGATTTATCGGGCGGGCAGCAACAGCAACTGGCGATTGGCCGCGCCCTTGTGACCCGGCCCCGCTTACTTGTACTTGACGAACCGACCGAAGGTATTCAGCCCTCGATCATTAAAGATATTCAGCGGGTGATCAAGCAATTGGCAGACCGGGGCGATATGGCGATTTTGCTGGTTGAACAATATTTTGATTTTGCCCATGAACTTGCCGATGAAATCATTGTGTTAGAACGCGGCGAAGTGGTGCTGGCGGGGACTAAAAACGAACTGGACCGGGAAAATGTCCGCACCTATCTGACCGTTTGATCAGCACCTGCCTAATTTTCGCGCATGAAAAATATCTGCGGTTGCCTGTTTGCGCCTCGATATTTGCGTAAATGGCCCGATATAGGCCAATTTCGGCGGGTGTCTGGTTCTGGCCCGCATCTTGCTAATATGTGGCCTGCTGCTGTTGGTGGCGAAGTTGAAACGGCGTTGGGTGGGCCTGTGCAATTAGGCAAGATTGAAAGTTCCGCGCTTGACGACACCGTGTTTTCAGCAGCGGTGCGCCCGGAAACAGCGGTGCGCCCGGACACAAAGGTGCGCCCCGATTGTTTGGTGCGCCCGATTGTGACCGACGGGCGGGCGGAAGTTTCTTTTAAGGCGGCACATCACCCCGGTCAACCTTCGGCCCTGAACCATCTGTTTTACCGCGACCCGATGAAAATGTTGTTTCCGCGCCCCCAGCCTGGCGATATCAGCCAGGCGGTGCTGGTGACAACATCGGGCGGCATGGTTGGCGGCGACCAACTGGCGTTTTCGGGCCGGGCGGGCGAAAATACCCAATTACAACTGACCGCACAGGCGGCAGAAAAAGTTTATCGGTCATTAGGGCCGGATGGCAAAATGACAGTCGATCTGACCGCCGACGATGGCGCGTGGCTGGAATGGTTACCCCAGGAAACGATTTTGTTTGATGGTGCCCGTTTGCGCCGCACAACATCGGTTTCTGTTACGGGTTCGGGCCGGGTTTTGGCCGGGGAAATGATGGTTTTTGGCCGACTGGCCCGGGGCGAGGTTTTTGCGCACGGTCTGGCACGCGAAGCCTGGGATGTGGCGCTTGAGGGTCGCCCCATATGGCGTGATGCGTTGCATCTGGATGGCGATATTTTACGGGTGCTGGATCATCGGGCAAGTTTTAACGGGGCGCGGGCCAGTGCCACGGCGATTTTCACCGGTCGGGGGGCCGAAAATCAGCTTGAGGTGGCCCGCGAATGCCTAAAGGGCGCGGCCCAACAGGGGGACGCGGTTTTGGCGGCGGCAACCGCAATGACAAATATTGTCATTGTGCGGTGGCTGGCGGTTGAACCGATGCGGTTGCGCAGCGCCTATGGCGCCTGGTGGGCGATGTTTCGCCATAAGGTTAATCATCTTCCGGCGCGCCTGCCGCGCATGTGGGAGATTTAAGCGATGCAATACGGCTTGCACGATAAAGGGAGAGCGCCATGAACCTGATGCCACGCGAAAAAGACAAATTGCTGGTGGCGATGGCCGCGATGGTGGCCCGTCGGCGGCTGGAACGCGGCGTAAAGCTGAATTACCCCGAAGCCATCGCCCTGATCACGGATTACGTGGTAGAGGGTGCGCGCGACGGGGTGTCGGTGGCCGAACTGATGCGCGACGGGGCCACGGTTTTGACCCGCGATCAGGTGATGGAGGGCATTGCCGAAATGATCCATGACATTCAGGTCGAAGCCACCTTCCCCGACGGGGTCAAGCTCGTCACCGTTCATGAACCCATTCGCTAGGAAAGGTGCGTTTTTATGATCCCCGGTGAAATTATAACCGCCCCTGGCACCCTGACCCTGAATGACGGGCGCGATACCGTGACCCTCACAGTGTCAAACACCGGCGACCGCCCGGTGCAGGTGGGTTCGCATTATCATTTTTACGAAACCAATCCCGGCCTTGATTTTGATCGCGAAGCGGCACGGGGCTGCCGCCTTGATGTTCCTGCGGGCAGTGCCGTGCGGTTTGAACCGGGCCAGACCCGCGAAGTCACCCTGATCAAATATGTCGGCAAGGGTGTGGTGTACGGTTTTAATGGCAAAATTAACGGCGCGTTGGGGGACTGAACATGGCCTATGAAATTGATCGTTCATCCTATGCTGCCATGTTTGGCCCGACCGTGGGCGATAAGGTGCGCCTTGCCGATACCGATCTGATGATCGAAGTTGAAAAAGACTTCACCACGTATGGCGAAGAAGTCAAATTTGGCGGTGGTAAAGTGATCCGCGATGGCATGGGCCAGTCGCAGGTATCGCGCGCCGAGGGGGCGGTGGATACAGTTATCACCAACGCCCTGATTCTGGATTACTGGGGCATTGTAAAAGCCGATATTGGCCTGCGCGATGGCCGCATTGCCGCGATTGGCAAGGCGGGCAACCCCGATATTCAGCCCGATGTCGATATTATTATCGGCCCCGGCACCGAAGTGATTGCCGGTGAAGGAAATATTATCACCGCAGGCGGGATCGACGCGCATATTCACTGGATTTGCCCGCAACAGGCGGACGAAGCCCTGTATTCTGGCGTGACCACCATGTTGGGTGGGGGCACCGGCCCGGCGGCGGGTACGAACGCCACCACCTGTACCCCCGGCCCGTGGCACATTGCGCGGATGTTGCAAGCCGCCGATGGGCTGCCGGTTAATGTTGGTTATTTTGGCAAGGGCAACGCCACCCTGCCTGCTGCCCTGATCGAACAGGTCAAAGCCGGGGCTTGCGGATTAAAGCTGCATGAAGACTGGGGCACCACCCCGGCCACGATTGATGCCTGCCTGTCGGTTGCCGATGACCTTGACGTGCAGGTGATGATCCACACCGATACGCTTAATGAAAGCGGCTTTGTCGAACATAGCCGGGCCGCGTTCAAGGGGCGGACCATTCATACCTTCCATACCGAAGGGGCCGGGGGCGGCCATGCGCCCGACATTATCAAGCTGTGCGGCGAAGCCAATGTTTTGCCCAGTTCGACCAACCCGACACGGCCCTTTACGGTCAACACCATCGATGAACATCTTGATATGTTGATGGTTTGCCATCATCTCGATCCGAAAATTCCCGAAGATGTGGCCTTTGCCGAAAGCCGTATTCGCCGCGAAACCATTGCGGCTGAAGACATTTTGCATGATCTGGGCGCATTTTCGATTATTTCGTCCGACAGCCAGGCGATGGGCCGGGTGGGCGAGGTCATTTGCCGGACCTGGCAAACGGCGGATAAAATGAAAAAGCAGCGCGGCAATTTGCCCGAAGACGGGGCCGGAAACGATAATTTCCGCGCCAAACGCTATATCGCCAAATACACCATCAACCCGGCGATTGCCCAGGGCATTGCCAGCCATGTGGGATCCATCGAGGTGGGTAAAATCGCCGATCTGGTGGTGTGGAAACCAATGTTTTTTGGCGTGAAGCCCGATATGATCCTGAAGGGCGGCATGATCATGGGGGCCGCCATGGGCGACCCGAATGCCTCCATCCCTACCCCGCAGCCAGTACATTATCGTCCCATGTTCGGGGCCTTTGGCGGGGCGCTGACCAAATCGTGCTTTACCTTTGTTTCCCAGGCCGGGATTGATGCCGGGATCGCCGCCGAATTTGGCTTGCAACGTCAGTTATTGCCGGTGTCCAATACGCGCAATATCGGCAAAAAGGACATGAAGCTGAACGATACTTTGCCAAAAATTGATGTCGATCCGGAAACCTATCAGGTTCATGCGGACGGGGTGCATCTCACCTGCCAACCAGCAACCGAAGTGCCGATGGCACAACGTTACTTTTTGTTTTAAGGGGCCGGACCATGCGGCGCGCCATTGAACATATTCCCGTCGGGCAAAACCATGCCGCCGAACTGCGCGGTACGGTAACGCTGGCCTTTGCCGACCGGCACCGGCGGCGCATTCGCCTGTATGATGATGCGGGCGCGGCCTTTTTGCTGGATTTGCCCCATGCGGTACGTTTGGGCGATGGCGACCGGCTGAAACTGGCCGATGGCGGGGTGATTGTGGTGCAGGCCGCCGAGGAAGCGGTGATGACCATTACCTGTGCCGGCCCCATTGCGGCGGCCCGCATGGCCTGGCACATTGGCAACCGCCATACGCCGATGCAGGTGCTTAAAGACGGGCGTTTGCGCATTATTGACGACCATGTTTTGCGCGACATGATTATTGGCCTTGGCGGTGTGGTTGACAGCGAAATTGCACCGTTTGACCCCGAACGCGGGGCCTATCACGGCCTGGGGGGCAATGCGCAGGAAAATGGCCATCATCATGGCCATGACCACGATTTTTTCGCCGATGCCGATCAGGGGGAGGCTGAGACAGAGGTTGGTGCGGCCCATCGCCACGGTCAGACTCATAGCCACCACAGTCATGACCACAACCATAACCATGCCGCCGGGGGTGATCATGACCATTGATCATACCGCGACAATACCGCTTAATTCTAGCGGATTGATGCGCTTGATGACATGGCTGGGGCCGTCTTTTCCGGTGGGGGCCTATACCTATTCGCACGGGGTTGAATTTGCGATTGAGGATGGCCGGGTTGGCACATGCGACAGCGTGATAACCTGGGTGGAAGGTGTTTTGGCCTTTGGTGCCGGGCGCATTGACGGGGTGCTGTTTTGTCAGGCTTATCATGCCGCCCGCGCTTGTGACCTTGAGGATCTGATCGCCATTGGCATTGATGCCGATTGCCGCCGGGGCACGGCCGAAATGGCGCTGGAGGCCACCGCTCAGGGGCGGGCATTTGTCTCCACCCTCGGCCAGGTCTGGGATGATGCTTTGCTGGCAAACTGGGCCGCGTCCATGCGGGCGGATGGCCGGTTGCCGTCTTATCCGGTGGCGGTTGCGATTGCCGCGGCGGGGGCGGATATTGATTTGCGCAGCGCCTTAACGGCGTTTTTCCATGCGATGGCGGCCAATCTGGTTTCCAGTGCTGTGCGGCTTGTGCCGCTGGGGCAGACCGATGGTATTCGCGCCATTGCCGCCCTGGAAAGGGCGGTGGAACTGGCGGTTAAACAGGCCATGGCAACCGACCCGGATGACATTGGTGCCTGCGCCCCGCTGATTGACTGGACATCGATGAAACACGAAACCCAATATACAAGGTTGTTCCGATCATGACTTCTCCGCTTCGCATTGGTATTGGTGGCCCGGTTGGCTCTGGCAAAACGGCATTGCTGGAACGGTTGTGCAAGGCGATGCGCGATGAATTTAACATCGCCGCCATCACCAACGATATTTATACCCGCGAAGATGCCGAGTTCATGACCCGCTCGGGCGCACTGGCACCTGATCGCATTGCCGGTGTTGAAACCGGTGGCTGCCCGCATACCGCCATTCGCGAAGATGCCTCGATCAATCTGGCAGCGGTCGAAGATATGACCGCAAAACATCCCGGGCTTGAGGCGATTTTTATTGAATCGGGCGGCGATAATCTGTCGGCGACATTCTCGCCCGAACTGGCCGATATTACGATTTACGTGATTGATGTGTCGGCGGGTGATAAAATTCCGCGTAAAGGCGGGCCGGGCATTACCCGCTCCGACCTTCTTATTATTAACAAAACCGATCTTGCCCCGCTGGTGGGCGCGGATCTGGGGGTTATGGACCGCGATGCGCGCAAAATGCGCGGTGACCGACCTTTTGTTTTCACCAATCTCAAGGCGATGGAAGGCCTTGAAGAGGTGAAAAACTTTATCATCGAATCAGGGGGGCTCCGTCAATCTGCTGCGTGACATAGAACAAGCAGAAGATCGCAGATGATGGGAGTTCAGCAACACCCGGCCAGAAATGGTCGGGTGTTTGTTTGGTGCGCCCGGCATGGGCGCCCTCCTGTGGATGGAGGTTCCAGTTGCATTTCCCTTGGAAAAGCTCCCATTACCCGCTATCCCTTGCCAGTGAGATTGGTGGCCCGGATGTGAGGGATCAGAATGAAGACCAAGGACATTGTTTATATCGCTCTTTTTGCCGCCCTGATGGCGGTTTTAGGGCTGTTTCCGCCCTTTACCCTGCCAATCACGGGCGTGCCGATTACCGCGCAATCGCTGGCACCAATGTTGGCGGGGGCGATTTTGGGCGCGCGGCGCGGGGCACTTTCCGTTGTGCTGTTTCTGGTGCTGGTCGCGCTTGGTTTGCCGCTTCTGGCGGGCGGACGTGGCGGTTTTGGCGTGTTTTTGGGGCCGACGGGCGGTTTCATGCTGGGCTGGGCGGTGTCAGCCTTTGTCATCGGCTATCTGATCGAAAAATTCTGGAACAGCCTGAATGTGGTCAATACCGCTGCCATCATCGGTTTTGGCGGCATTGTCGTGCTCTATGGATTGGGCAATGCCTGGGTGGCGGTTGCGGTTGATATTTCCTACTGGAAAGCAACTGTCGGATCGGCACCGTTTCTCATTGGCGATGCGTTGAAGGTGTTTGTCGCAACCGGTGCCGCCCTTGCGGTGCGTCGCGCCTATCCGCTGGTTTCGCCAGCCTGATTTGCGTGATCTAATAGAAACCGCCTGCATGATATGACGCAGGCGGTTTTTTGCTGAGCGGGATATGACGGTCATGATTGATGATTGAATTGCAAAATGTCAGCGTGCGCTATGGCGAACGTTGCGTGCTGGACGATATTTCCCTGTCACTGACCGAGCGCCGGATTGGCATTGTCGGGGCTAATGGTTCGGGTAAAAGCACCTTGGTGCGCCTGTTAAACGGGCTTTTGACGCCAACAGCGGGCCGTGTGAGTGTCGATGGCTTTGATACCGCCAAAGAGGGGCGCAAAGTGCGCGCGCGTATCGGGTTTGTTTTTCAAAACCCCGATAACCAGATCGTTTTTCCTGTGGTCGAGGAAGACCTTGCCTTTGGCTTGAAACCTTTGAAACTGCCTAAAACCGAGATTGATGCCCGCATTGATGCCGTTTTAGCCCGTTATGACATGGGCGAATTTCGCACCCATCCCAGCCATCAACTGAGCGGCGGGCAAAAGCAGCTTCTAGCGATTTCGGGTGTGTTGATCATGGAGCCGCGCTGCGTGGTGTTTGACGAGCCGACAACCCTGCTGGATTTGCGCAATCGTAACCGGGTGGCACAGGCGATTGCCGCGCTGGACCAGCAGGTGATTACGGTGTCGCATGATCTGGAGCTTCTGGCCGATTACGATCGCATTTTGGTGATTGATCAGGGGCAGGTGGTGTGTGATGACCTGCCACAAAAGGCGCTGCCCTTTTATGTGGATCTGATGTCATGAACCTTGCCAATGGCCTGTATCAGGATCGATCCTCGCTGTTGCATTGCCTGCCTGCCGGGTTAAAGGTGCTGGCGCTGGTGGTGCTGGGCACGGCGGTTTTTTTGATTGCAAGCTGGCAAATCCTGCTGGGGATATTGGCGGTTGTTATCGGTCTGTATGGGCTGGCGCGGTTTTCACCAAACATTTTATGGGCGCAAATCCGGCCACTTATTTGGTTGTTGATCGTATTTTTTGCCGTGCAGCTTTGGCTGAATGACTGGCAGGCGGGGCTGGTGGTGGTCACGCGCCTCGTCATCGTTGTGCTGTTTGCCGCCCTTGTGACGCTAACCACGCGGGTTTCGCTGATGCTCGCTGCCCTGGAACGCGCCATGCAGCCGTTGCGGTTTTTGGGCGTAAACCCGGAAAAAGTTGGCCTGGCCTTTTCGCTGGTGCTGCGCTTTATCCCGGTGATTGCAACCGTTTCCCATGATGTGCGCGAGGCGCAAAAGGCGCGAGGGCTGGATCGCAACATGCTGGCCCTGTCCGTTCCATTGATCATCCGCACCCTTAAAATGGCCGATGACGTCGCCGATGCGATTGAGGCACGGAGTTATGATCCCGATTGAGTTATGAGCTTACCGTCAATAGGAAGATCTGCTAAGTTGTCAAATTTAATGATGAATGCTATGCGTAGATTTTGACGGGATTTGTTTAAAATTTCTCTCCTATAATTTGCTAGGTATTCATTGAATGCTCCACAAAGCTTGTCACGGAATATTTTTGTGTTACCAAAGTCTATTGGAAGGTTGGAATATTCCTTTTCATGTTTGGTGGATACCAGTATCTTCCAGTTCCCCTTTGTTCTTGCTTCGTGAATGAGGGCGCATCTCACGTTTTTATAAAAGTCTTGAGCGTATTTATTGCAATCATTTTTTCCTGATTTTATCCATTTTTCAATTGGCTTTTGTGTGATTAGGAAACGCTTGAACATATCGCCTGCATCACTGTAGTATGGATCTTCTATCTTTTCATCTTTTTCTGCATATTTATATATTTTTCCTTCTCTCATTGATTGTAAAAACTCAATTAATGAGCAGTAAATTGTAACAATTGAAAATCCTTCTCCTGTATTTTCTTTAATTTTGTCAAGTTCCTGAATTGGTCTGAAATATCTTGTCTCCAATCTCTGTATGAAATAGTCGTCGAACGCTTTTTCCCAGTCTTCTTCGTTGAATTCCTTATCCGGCAATAAATTCTCTCGGAGTTTTTTCCAGTCTGAAATTGTTTTTTCGCCAGCTATTTTAGTATTATCTGCTGCGCATTTTTTGTCTTCAGACATCATCAATTTCCTCCAGTATTTTTAAGGCCTTTGTTCGAGATTCCCTATCAAGTTCAGGGTCCTTGATGTGCCGATTTTGTCTAATCCGTTCAATTTGTAGGGGTGGCAGACTGTTTCGTTCGGCACCTGCAAGGCAAAGGCGCCAATACCAGTCATAGGGGATCAGGTTCTGGTCGCAAGATGTTGGTTCAGCGAGGTAGGTAAAGACCTTGATTTTGGTGTGGTTTTGATCATGAACGATGAAATTATCATCGCGCTCATATCCGTTGCCACGGCCTTCAGCCCTATCGAGTTTGGCGAGTTCACGCGGATCAATTTCGTAAACAACGCCATACGTTTTCTCGCCGTCTGAGGCGGAAAGTGTCGCTTTGCCAGAGCCATCTGTGCTTCTTTTTGAAAAGGAAAATGCCCAGCCATCGGCGCAAGCTAATGTTTTGAAGGTGGCGGAAGGGCAACGCTCGCGCAGTCTTTCCGCAAGCATGTTGGAGCCATAGGCAAAGTATAAGACCACGACCTGTCCCCCTGTGTTTAGGGAGAAAAGGTCCATGTATTTTGGCGTCTTGTCAATTTATGAAAAAGGGTAGGGGATCGCGCTGGAAGGTAAGTTTCCAGCGCGAAAAAAGTTAACTCAGCCCCAAATGCTTCGCATGAAACCGGATATGGTCTTCGATGAAGCTGGCGATGAAATAATAGCTGTGATCATAGCCTTCCTGCATCCGTAGCGTGAGCGGATAGCCGCTGTTTTTGGCCGCCTGTTCCAGCGTTTCGGGTTTAAGCTGGTCTTTGAGGAAGCCATCGGCATCGCCCTGGTCAACCAAAGCCGGGGTAAAGCCGGTGGGGTGGGCGGCACTCATGAGCATGGAGCTGTCATAAGCGGCCCAGTCGGCCAGTTTGGGGCCAAGATAGTTTTCAAACGCCTTTTGTCCCCAGGGTACATTGACCGGGTTGCAAATGGGCGAAAAGGCGGTGACAGAACGGAATTTGCCGGGATTGCGCAGCGCCATCATCAGCGCGCCATGCCCGCCCATTGAATGGCCGGAAATCACCGCATTGTCATTGACCGGGAAATGTTCGGCGATCAGGGCGGGAAGCTCGCTTAAGATATAATCATACATCCGGTAATTCTGCCGCCAGGGTTCCTGTGTCGCATTGAGATAAAAACCCGCCCCTTTGCCGAAATCATAGGCTTCGTTTTCATCATCGGGCACATGGTCGCCGCGCGGGCTGGTGTCGGGGGCGACAATGGCAATGCCCAGTTCGGCAGCAATGCGGTGTGCACCGGCCTTTTGCATAAAGTTTTCATCGGTACAGGTCAGGCCCGAAAGCCAATACATCACCGGCACCGTGGTGCCATTGCCCGCCTGGGGTGGCAGATAAATGGCAAAGCGCATGTCGCAGCCCAGAACCGAAGAGTGGTGGCTGTATTGTTTGTGCCAGCCGCCGAAACTTTTTGCAGCCGAAATGTTTTCGATGCTCATGTCATCCTCCATTTATGCGTTCGGGCCGGAAAATATCCTCCGGCCCGGTGTTTTATCGGTGTTCGGCTGATTATTTCGCCGCCGGTGCATAATGGATGACGCTGCGAATGCTTTCGCCTTCATGCATCAGATGGAAGGCATGGTTGATGTCTTCAAGCGGCATGGTATGGGTGATGAAATCGGACAGTTTAAACTCGCCCGCCAGATAACGTTCGACATAATTTGGCAATTCAGACCGGCCCTTAACCCCGCCAAAGGCCGTGCCACGCCAGACGCGCCCGGTAACCAGCTGGAACGGGCGGGTGGAAATTTCCTGTCCGGCCCCGGCAACCCCGATGATGACGGATTCCCCCCAGCCCTTGTGGCAGCATTCCAGGGCGGAGCGCATGATGTTGACATTGCCAATACATTCAAAGCTGTAATCAACCCCGCCATCGGTCATATCGACAATCACCTGCTGGATCGGTTTGTCGAAGTTTTTCGGGTTGATGCAATCGGTGGCACCCAACTGCTTTGCCAGATCAAACTTCTTTTCGTTAATGTCGATAGCCAGAATGCGTTCTGCCCCCGCCATCTGGCAGCCGATAATCGCCGACAGGCCAATACCGCCGAGGCCGAAGATGGCAACGGTATCGCCCTTTTTTACTTTGGCGGCATTGGTGGCAGCCCCCATGCCGGTGGTTACACCACAACCCAGCAGGCAGACTTCTTCTAACGGAGCGGATTTATTGACTTTGGCGACCGAAATTTCCGGCAAAACGGTATATTCAGAAAAGGTCGAGCAGCCCATATAATGGAAAATCGGCGTGCCGTTTTGTGAAAAGCGCGTGGTGCCGTCGGGCATCAGGCCTTTGCCCTGAGTTTCACGGATTTTGCTGCACAGGTTGGTTTTGCCCGATTTGCAAAATTTGCATTCACCACATTCCGGTGTGTAAAGCGGAATAACATGGTCGCCCACGGCAACGCTGGTGACACCTTCGCCAATCGATTCAACAACGCCGCCGCCTTCATGGCCCAAAATGGCGGGGAAAATGCCTTCGGGGTCATCGCCCGACAGAGTGAAGGCATCGGTGTGGCACACGCCGGTTGCGGTCAGTTTAAGGCGCACTTCGCCTGCTTTGGGCGGCGCGACCTGAACGTCCTCGACCGACAGCGGTTTCCCGGCTTCCCAGGCAATGGCGGCTTTGCAGGTGATGGTTTGTGCAGTCATGGTAAATCCTTTTCAGACCAGCGGGAACGCATAGGTGGATGCAAAGATATGAAGGAAAGTTTATTTGTTTCTGATAATTTGATAATCCGGTAATTATGCAAATAACTTTTACAGTGTGGTAATAATGAATGCGTGGGACGGCATTAGCGAATGTATTGCGGTGGCAGAATGCCAAAGCTTTACCGGGGCGGCAACGCAGCTTGGCGTTTCGATTGCCCATGTCAGCCGTCAGATAACCGCGCTTGAAACGCGCCTGGGCAGCAAGCTGTTTTACCGCACCACGCGCAAGGTAACCCTGACCGAGGCCGGATTGATTTATTACCAGCATTGCCGCCAGTTGCGCGACGGGCTGGACGATGCCGAACGGGCGATCAGCAGTTTGCAAGATACCCCGCGCGGGAAATTGAAACTGACCGCGCCAACCACCTACGGCGAAACCGTAATTGCCCCGCTGATCAATGATTTCGTCGCCCGCTATCCCGACCTTGAGGTGCAATGCCGCTTTACCAACCAGAAACTGGATCTGATTTTGGAAGGGTTTGATCTGTCGGTCCGGCTGGGGCGGCTGGAGGGCACATCAAGCGCAGTCATGAGCCAGCGGCTATCCTCGCGCAGGCTTTATGTCTGTGCTGCCCCGGCCTATCTGGCAAAGCGCGGTGAGCCGCATAGCCTGTCGGAGCTTTCACGCCATAACTGCCTGCCCGGCACGCTGGATTACTGGCGGTTCGAGGAAGAGAGGCGCGAACGTACCATTCGCATTCACGGCAGCATCACCGCCAATAGCGGGCAGGCTCTGCTCGATGCCGCGCGTAAAGGCATCGGCATTGTACAATTGCCCGACTTTTACGTTGATCCCTATATCGCCAGCGGTGAACTGGTGCCGATTTTAACCCGCTATCAGCCGTCTGACGAAGGCATTTGGGCGCTTTACCCCGCCAACCGGCATTTATCCTCCAAGGTCAGAATGCTGGTGGAACATTTGGGGTGGTATTTGGGGTGATTAAAGATCAACGGGTTTTTCTTCTGAATCTATTCCTAAAATTTTCGTAACATATTCATGGCGTTCAATTCTTTGTTTTTTGTTGTTCACGGCCTCTCTAGCAGCTAGAGCATATTGGTCCGGAACCTCTTTTTCAAATTTTTCCAGGGATTCTAGTATTTTTTCTTTTGGTTCTGATTTTATTTTTTCAATATTCCAGTATACGGCGACAAATAAGGTGAAAAAATTTGATTTATTCCACCACATGGATTTTTGTTTTATACTCAAATTTGATATGTATTCTGATACGTCGTTGAACTTTGATAAAATCACGTCTCTTTCTTTTATATTTTCATCTTTTTCTTCTAGTATTTCCCGGGTTTTTTCGTTTCTGTTGAAGTATCCTTTGTTTATCGTTGCTATTAAGTTTAGCGTGTACATTAAGTGTACCATGCGCGATGTTTCATATGGGCTGAATATCTTTTCTTCTAAGATAAGCTTCTTGTAGTTTTCGATGTTGAATTTCTGAGCCCAAGATATGAAGTCCTTTGGCATGTTGGGGTCGTGCGTTAGTTCATCATCTTCTTCATCTTGACCTGTTCCTTTGGTCAAAAGAAGCCCGCATAAATATTTTGCAATAAGCATAAAGTCGACGGTGGCATATTCCGTTGCCATTTTCTCAATCGACGAAAGTGCGTAGAATGTTCGGTTTAATCGTTTAAATATATCAATTATGGTTGGGTCAGTTGCTTTAATGTCGAGATCAATTACTGGTATTTGATATGTTAGGAATTGTTCTTTTTCTGTTGTTTCTAGATCTTGAAATTTCTTTCCCCCAACTTCAAAGTCACCATTTATGTATTGTTTTATGGCGTTCATTCGCTGTTGGCCATCAACCACGCATGATTTTGATGTCATCGTCTCGACATCTATGTCTCCTCTGGCGATAAATATTTGCGGAAAGGGGTAGCCCTTCAAAATCGTTTCAATGAAATCTTTTTGGTGGGTTTCTCTCCAGACAAGATTTCGTTGGAAATATGGGCTTATTATTAGTCTCTCCGTTTTTATGTCGCTGATCATGTCTATTAATTCTTTTGATCTGACTTGGTATTTTATCATATCTTTCCCTCGTTGAATTTTTTAAAGGCCGGAGCTTGTTTGTCTGTAAAAGAAATATCTGTATCGTATATCAAAAAACTTATTTTCGAGAAATGTTCTATGTATTTTCTGGATATTGTGTCAGAAGCTTTTTCTAGAATTCTTTTTGTTTTTGTTCTGGGCATTATGCTTGTTAATATTATTCCTTTTTTTATTGCGTATTCTTTAAACCTGTCGACGGAGTTTCCATACGCTGGGAACTCTGTTAGATCAGTAAATCCTTTTGTGACGGTTCTTGTTTCACTCATAAGCTTGACGTAAGCGTTTGCATCTATAATTGCCACGTCCAAGTCAGAAACTCCAGGCGTAAATGGTCTCCCCTCCTTGAAGCTTTTCCCCCAATATGCAGACCCGCAAATACGAATCATAGATAATGAAAAGTTCGTTTCTTCAGAGATTGATTTCTTGATCTCAAGATATAAGGACTTTTTGTCGAGAAAATACGATGCATGATCCGTTAAAAATTCTTCCTGCGATCCGATAAATCTGTTCATTTTTCCTCTATAAGAATTATGGTTCAGACTTTTTTTTTACTTTCCGTGTTTCAAATTAAGAATTATAATTGGAATTCTTGAGTGGGGCAGTCATGTGGCGTTTTGTTGTTAAGCTGGTTTAGTTGTGCATATAGTGGGTCAAGATAGCATAAGTTTTATCCGCGTGCGATTCTTTGTTGGGGCTATAAATGTCAGTAAAGATGGGGTGTTTCGCTGTGAGCTGGCGTGGCCAGTTTGACGTAATGTTCTTTTTGAAGTTGCCAAAGGTGCGGGTAATTTTGATATCAGAAAGTGGTGCGTTGACGCAGTTTAGAATTTTTCCAGAGTTAATTATTATTTTTAGTGTGATTATTGAGATTCCAGAAAAAGCACCAGAAATCTTTAATTTGCAATGGTTTGATGAAAACTTATAAAGTTTTCGGGCACGGGTGATTTCGGAGTCGGGATTTCCAGGCCATCTGAAAATCCATTGGTCGCCCTGGAGGATGTTTTGCACAAGATGCGGGCGTAGGGCGGCGATGCAGTGGCCGTCAGCGTGGCGGACAGACGAGTAAAGCAGGCCATTGCCGCCTGATGCCAGAATGATGCGGGCCAGCGCCTGCCCGACGGGATAGGCAATGGCGGGCGAGGGATCAAGTGCTGTGGCCTGTGGATGGGGGGTGAGATCGTGAAACGGAGCGTTGAACCCGGCGATCAGTTCGCGATAGGCGGTGGTATTTTCAAAAATCCCGGTATTTTCAAGCTCGCAGGTTAAATGCCAGGCGACTTCGGCCTGTACGGTTTGGCTGGCATTTTTGCCACAGGCGGCATACCAGGCCCCGCGTTCCGCGCCGTTAAACCGGTTGTCCTTTGCGTGGGTATAACAAAAGGCCGCGTTAACATAGCTCCAGCCATAACCATTGGCCGGGCTTAGCAGTTCGCTTGGCTCCAGCCCGCCCGGAATGGAAAGGGGAGGTTGCAGCCGTGCTGATGTCAGACCTTCGATTTCGGCAAGAAGATCAAGCTCGTCGTCGCTATCGGCAAGCGGGCTTAGGGCGGGTTCATCAATATAAGCTGTCGGGATCAGCCGAATAGTCTGGTTGCTGGTAAAATCCCGGCAGTGCAGGTCGGCTGCGTGGATCAAACGCCACCCCGCAGCGCATCAATATGCTGGCGCACCTGCATCATCGCCGGGATGCCGCCATCTAGCATGATCTGTATCGGGGTTTTGTTGTTAAAACCTGCGCCCTTGTTGGGGGTTTTGGGCCAGCCATATGTCAGCGGCCCGTTAAACAGCAACCGCAAGCCCTTAAAAAGGCCGATTAACAGGCTTGCGCGGGTGACTTTGTCCTGGTCCAGCTTGCCGTGAAAAGCCCCCGCTTTCATGCGGCTCCAGGTGGCTGTCGGGACATCAAACAGGGCGGCGGCTTCGGCATTGGTCAGGCCCCAGGCATCGGCAGTGCGGACAATGGCCTTGATCAGAACGGCAATTTTATCGCGCTCCGTTATGGGGCGGACAATGCGGGTTTCACCTTCGTGAGCAACGGGGTAAAGCATTTTTCCCTCCATATGACGAGCTTTACCTTATCATATGATAAGAAATGAGCAATGTTTTTTAGGAATGTACCGTGGTCAGTTCATGGGCAGCGACTGAGAATGTCGTTAAGGGCAAGGTCGAGCAGCGGGGTATCGGCGAGGCTGTTGGTCAGGCGGGTACGGACCGTTTGGGCGATGGGGCCGATCTGGTCGCGCAGGGTTTCAAGTTCGGCCAGAACAAGTTTGGGGCTGAGGCCGGTTTCTTTGCCAAATTGGGTCCAGTGATCTTTTGTCAACACGTGTGGGTCGCGTTCGCCGCCAATCGCCATTGCCAGTTTGATGCGCTGTTCTTTGTAAAATCCGGCAAAGGCCCTGGCATTGTTGATGTCGTAAAGCGGGGCGAGGCGTAACGCACCATTTTGCCAGAGCAGGCTGTAATTTTTGGCATGGGCATCGGGGTTGCCGATGAGATACTGGAAAATGGCGCGCCGTAAAAGTTCGAGACGGTCACGCGCCGGGTTGTGACTATAGCGCAGCATGGAAAACAGCGTTTTCCAGCCAGGTCCGCCATCGCGTTCATATTTCTGGTCGGGAAAGCACCCGGTGGCCTGGCAGAAATCTTCCTGGTGCAGGCGGGTTAAATAGCGCGTGCCGGACTTTTCGTGCAGGGCGCGGTCATAGCGGGCCAGCAGCATGAAGGTTTGGTCTTCGGCCTGCATAATGCGCGAGCGCGGGGTGGCAAGGCCAATGGCGCGGGCGATTTCAAGGCAGAAATGTTCCACCCGGATGGATTCCGGCAGGCCGCGAATGTCGGGTTTGAGGATGTGTGAACTGGGGGTGCGCCCCAGCGGCAGGGCGATTTCGCTGCCCACCCGAATCACCACGGCCTTGTCGTGAACACCGGCCAGGGAAATGCGGATTTCGCCTGCGTCGTCGGCAAAAAGCGGGCGGGTTGGCAATTCGCGGATATGTCGGGCCAGTTCGGCCTCGCTAAGGAGGCGATATTGCGGATGACAGGGATCGTAATCATCGGGGGCGGCATCGGGTGCGATCAGGGAAACCGCACCGGGGCAGTCGCGTCCGAGGGCAAAAAGCATGTCGAATTCGTCATTGGCGTTCATCGACTGCCGGGCGCCCAGGATTTGTGCCAGGCGGCGGCGTGTTTGTTTGTTGTCGGGCAGCAATCCGGCAAAAAATGGCCCACATTGCCCGTCATCAAACCAGAAATTTTCATCATAACGGGCGGGTACCGGCAGTGACAGCGACAAGGGGGGGCAATGGGCATCCCCTGCATGATGGCGGGCAATAAAATCGGCGTGATAACGAAATTTCAGGCGCCCGTCGGCTTCTGCTGCAAGGTCAGCGATCGGGGTGTCGTATAAACAGACTGCGGCAACCCGTTCCATGTTACAGCCCCTCGTCAATATCAAGCATATCGGGCGGCGGTAGATTGTCACGCGCGGGGCGGCGGGGGTCGCCGGGCATGTCCAGATGGATCGGCGCGCCCAGCAGAACCAGAAGATTGATCACCATATCGACCGGTGGCTGGGTCGCGCCGGTTTCAAGCGATGACAGCCATTTGCGACTATGGCCGATAAGCTGTGCAGCCTCGGTCTGTGTCAGGCCGCGTTGCTTGCGCAGAATGCGGACGGCTTTTTGCAGGTCGGCGGGGCTTCGGATAATCATAATGACACCGATCAGTTCCATAATGCGGAAAATAAGTATATGTAACTGATCGGTTTCATTCAAGGGATTTTGCGTATCATGACACCATATGGTGTCATTTTTTGGCTTTACTGCGCCGTCCAGCCACCATCCACCGAAATGCTGGTGCCGGTCATTTGGTCGGCGGCAGGCGAGCACAGGAAAACCGCGGTCTGGCCGATTTGTTCGGGGGTGACGAAGGTTTTGGACGGATGTTTGTCCGATACCAGGTCTTTGGCGGCTTCCTCGACTGAAATGTTGTTTTCCTCGGCACGGGCCTTGATCTGTTTTTCCACCAGTTCGGTGCGAACCCAGCCCGGGCAGATCGCATTGGCGGTAATGCCGGTTTCGGCGGTTTCAAGCGCGACAACCTTGGTAAAGCCGACAATGCCGTGTTTGGCGGCAACATAGGCGGCCTTTTGCGGCGATGCGACAAGGCCGTGCGCCGATGCCGTGTTGATCACCCGGCCCCAGTTTTGCTTTTTCATGTGCGGCAGGGCCAGCCGGGTGGTGTGATAGGCCGATGACAGGTTAATCGCGATGATCGCATCCCATTTTTCAATCGGGAAATCCTCGACAAGGGCGGTGTATTGAATACCGGCATTGTTGATCAGAACATCCACGCCGCCAAAACCGCTGGCGGCCATTTTCATCATGTCTGCAATTTCATCGGGTTTGGAAAGGTCGGCACCGCTATAAAGCGCCTTGACGCCAAATTCGCTTTCGATGCCCAAGCGGATCTGTTCAATTTCGCTGGCATCGCCAAAACCGTTCAGCATGACATTGGCACCCTGCCCGGCAAGGGCCTTTGCCATCGCAAGGCCGATCCCGCTGGTCGAGCCGGTTACAAGCGCGTGTTTGCCTTTTAGCATGGTGGTTCTCCATTGTCCGATGAGGGGGCGTTCGGTGGGTTTGCCCTTGTGAGATAATCCGATCATGCCGCAGCGCAATCGTTGAAGCAAGGAATGACGTCGGGGTTGTTTGCGCTTGGTGGGTGTTTCAACTGTTTCAGGGATGTGGCACCGCAGCACGAGCGAGCACGGTCAGGTGCCAATGCCGTATTTACGCAGTTTGTTGGCAACCGCTGTGTGCGACAGCCCCAGCCGGGCGGCAAGTTTGCGTGAACTGGGATAATCAGGATAAAGCCGTTCCAGCAGGCTTTTTTCCAGCAGATCCATCGCCTCACCATGATTTTGACAGAACAGGGCCTGATCGATAAGCGAGCTTTCGAGGGTGTTTTGCGAAGACCCGACAATTGGCACGGCATCTTCGGGCCGAAAGGGCGCATTTTGCGGTGTTGAAGCGGTTTCAGCGTCGCGGTGTGACGCTGAATGCGGGCCATAGGCCGATTGCAGGTCGGAGGCAGCCAGGATATCGCCATCAAGCAGGGCGACGGCGCGAAACAGGGTGTTTTCCAGTTCGCGGACATTGCCTTTCCAGTCGCGGGTGACAAGCCATTGCAGGGTATCGCGCGCGATTTTGGGGCAAGGGCGTTCGGTTTGGCGGGCGGCACGGGCGACAAAATAGTGTGCCAGCGCATCAATATCCTCGCGCCGCTCGCGCAGGGGCGGCAAGGTGATGCCAAGGACATTGAGGCGGAAATAAAGATCTTCGCGAAACGTTCCGTCATGCGACATGGTTTCAAGGTCGCGGTTGGTCGCACTGATGATGCGCACATCAACCGCAATTTCCTCGGTCCCACCCACCCGGCGAAAGCGGCCATCTTGCAAAACGCGCAGCAATTTTGCCTGTAAATAGGGCGATAGCTCGCCGATTTCATCTAAAAACAGGCTGCCGCCATCGGCCAGTTCCAAAAGCCCCGGTTTGCCGCCGCGTCGTGCGCTGGTAAAGGCTCCGGCGGCATAGCCAAACAATTCGCTTTCGGCCAAACCCTCGGGCAGGGCGGCACAGTTCAGGGCCAAAAAAGGTTGGTCATTGCGTTTGCTGGCGCGGTGGCAGGCACGGGCAAACAGTTCCTTGCCGGTGCCGGTTTCACCCAGAATAAGCAAGGGTGCGTCAACAATCGCCAAACGTTGTGCCTGGGTTTTAACCCGCGCCAGCGCACGGCTGTCGCCAATAATGTCGGCAAATTCGGTATGGTTGCGATCCTGAAGGGCGGTGATGACCCGGCCCAGTCGCGCTGCACGATGAAAAATCAAGACCCCGCCCCATGGGGCGTCATCCTCGCGGGGGCCGGTATCGTGCACCGGGCTGCCATCCTCGACCCGGCCAATGGGTTCGACCTGCAACAGGTAGGTTTGCCCGCCCAGCGTCACCTCGCGTTCGCTTTGCGAAAACCCGGCCCGGCGCAGGGTTGTTATATCGGGTTCGGTTAAAATGCTGGCAAGGGGCTGATCGCGCAGTGGTTGTTTGGATGTACCGGCAATTTTTTGTGCCGCCGGGTTGACCTGCGCAATCAGGCCGTTGGCGTTTACCGCAATTACCGGGTCGCCCATGGCGGCCAGGGTGGCGTGAAGCTGGGCACGGCGGCGTTCGGTGGGTAAATGGTCAATCGGTTGGGCATTGCGAATGCCCGGTACCCGCATCAGGCAGCGCGCCAGTTCCGCAAAATCATCGGGGCCAATGGCGGGAATATCGGCATAGATATGATGCGGGGTGACTTCAAACGCCCGAATATCCAGCCCGCGCAATGTTAAGGTATTTACAACATCGCGGGTAATGCCAAGGCGATTTTCACCGGTGATTTCAAAACGCATGTGTATATCTTAATTTACAGTGTAAACTATTATATACATATATAAGGCACTGTTTTTGCGAAATACAAGTGTTTCTGCGGCTGGCTTCTATGGGTGTGTAAACTTTCTGATACACATGGAATGCACGTGATATTTCCAAGGTATTGAATTTAAACAAAAAGCCGGAACTGGCATGGCGGTTGCGTTAATGAGGGCAGAACAGTTTAAAAAACGGGAGTGCCTTCATGTCTTCGTCAAACCATGCCCATCGGAATGCCAAAGCCGGTTTTGCCACCCGCGCCATTCATCATGGCTATAATCCTGCCAGCCATAACGGGGCGTTGAATCAGCCGGTTTATATGAGTTCGACCTTTGCCTTTGATACCGCCGAGCAGGGCGGACGCCGCTTTGCCGGGGATGAAGGGGGCTATATTTATTCGCGCATTGGCAACCCGACACTCAGCCTGCTGGAAGATCGCCTGGCGACACTGGAAGGCGGCGAAGCCGCGATCGTCACGGCATCGGGCATGGGGGCGATTACCTCGGTGTTCTGGACGCTGATTTCGCCGGGCGATGAAGTGATTGTGGACCGCACGTTATATGGCTGCACCTTTGCCTTTTTCCGCCATGGGCTGGAACGGTTCGGGATTAAACATACCCATGTCGATTTGTCGGACCCGAAAAATCTGGAAGCAGCGATTTCCGACAATACCAAGGTGGTTTACTTTGAAACCCCCGCCAACCCCAATATGCGTTTGGTAGATGTGCAGGCAATTGCCGATATTGCCCATAAACACGGGGCCAGGGTGGTGGTCGATAACACCTATTGCACCCCGTATTTGCAGCGCCCGCTGGAAATGGGGGCCGATATTGTGGTGCATTCGGCAACCAAATATCTGGGCGGCCACGGCGATTTAATGGCCGGTGCCATTATTGGCACAGCCGAGGATTTGACCGACATTCGCCTGATCGGGCTAAAGGATATGACCGGGGCGGTTTTGTCGCCCCAGGATGCAAACCTGGTGTTGCGCGGGTTAAAAACGCTGGAATTGCGCATGGAACGCCATTGCGATAATGCCGAAAAAATCGCGGCGTTTCTGGAAGCACATCCGCAGGTCGAAACGGTTTATTACCCCGGACTTGCCAGTTTCCCCCAGCACGATCTTGCCAAAAAACAAATGGCCCGTTTTGGCGGCATGATTGCGTTCGAACTTAAAGGCGGGATCGAGGCCGGCCGTAAAATGATGAACAGCCTGCAAATGATCGCCCGGGCCGTGAGCCTTGGCGATGCCGAAACCCTGATCCAGCATCCGGCCTCGATGACCCATTCAACCTATAGTGCCGAAGAACGCGCCCAATATCAGATCACCGATGGCTTGATCCGTATTTCCGCCGGACTTGAATGCGTCGATGACATTCTGGCGGATCTGGAACATGCGCTGGATGGCGATGCGATGAAGATGGTGGCTGAATAACCTGTCGTGTCGCCTTCCCGGTGAGAGATGCTTTAGCGACTTAGGGCTGGTGCGGGGAGTGTCGGCAGGCTGGCAGGGACAAATTCGGGGCCAGAGAAAATGATCACCTTTCGTTTCTGGCGGGGGGAGCGGCGCTAAAATCGGTGAAAATGGCGGGGTTTTCTGTGAGGGGTGCAGGCTGAGCTGACTTTACGGACCCATGGCGCGAATCGCTGTTGCAGGGGGCTGGCCGCGGCATTTTTGCAAAATTGCCGTTCGATAAAATTGGCAAATATTGCGCGAGATGCGCGAAGAATTTTCGAAACTGTCGCTGGTTCTGCGAATTTTGCCAAAATCGCTTGCCTGTGCGGGCAGGTTTTTAGAAATAGGTATTCAAGTACCAAAATATAGGCGGCCTCCGTACCGGAAAGGGTCGCCGTGATGCAAGCGGGAGACAGACATTGGCAGCACACAGCGATACCATCATGACCGGCGAGATTATTGATGCCACAGCCGGCACGCGCGTTTCGGCCCATGATTTGAAAATGCTGGCCGAGGTGGAAAAAAAGGTGCGCTGGCTGTCAAGCTGGACCATTCACAATGCCAACCACATTAGGCCAAAACGCGATGGCATCAAGGTGGGCGGGCATCAGGCCAGTTGTGCATCGCTCAGCACCCTGATGACCGCTCTTTATTTTAATGTGTTGCGCCCGCAGGACCGGGTGGCGGTAAAGCCGCACGCATCGCCGGTATTTCATGCGATTAACTATATGTTTGGTCGGCAATCGCGCGAAAAGCTGGAAAATTTCCGGGCCTTTGGCGGGGCGCAGTCTTATCCGTCGCGCACCAAGGATGGCGACGTGGTGGATTTTTCAACCGGATCGGTCGGGCTGGGCGCGGCGGTGACCAATTTTGCCGCCTTAACCCAGGATTATCTGCGCTATAAAAACATGCTGCCCAAGGGCGAAAAACCGGGCCGGATGGTGGCGCTGGTCGGCGATGCCGAACTGGATGAAGGCAATATTTACGAAGCCCTGCTTGATACCTGGAAACACGACATTCGCAATGTCTGGTGGGTGATCGATTATAACCGCCAAAGCCTTGACGGCATGATTGATGCCCATTTGTTTCGTGTGATTGGCCGTTTTTTCCGTGCGGTCGGCTGGAACGTGATCACGATTAAATATGGCCGCAAGCTGCACGATGCCTTTGCACGGCCCGGCGGAAAATCGCTTAAAAAATGGCTCAATGAATCGCCCAATGATGTGTATTCCGCCCTGACCTTTCAGGGCGGGGCGGCGTGGCGCAAACAGATTTTGGCCGATATGCCGGGTGATAACGCCCTTGCCAGCCTGCTGGGTGATTATGATGACGATGCCTTGCATGATCTGATGACCAATCTGGGCGGGCATTGCATGGAGGCGATTTTAAACGCCTTTGAAAATGTGCCCAACGACAAACCCACCGTGTTTATTGCTTATACGGTTAAGGGCTATGGTCTGCCGCTGCAGGGCCACAAGGACAACCATGCCGGGCTGATGAATGTGGCGCAAATGGAAGGGTTCCGCAAAGCCAACAATATTGCCGAGGGCGATGAATGGGACAGGGCCGCCGGGCTGGACTGCGCGGCCGATGATGTGCGCGCCTTTGTTGACGCCGCCCCGTTTAACAATCGCCAGCCGCGCCAGAAATTTGCCGAAATCATCACCGTGCCGGAAATGCCCTATCAGCGGGCCGATACCGGTAGCACGCAGGAGGTTTTTGGCAAGATTCTGAATGAACTGGCAAAATCGAAAAACAGCGACTTTGCCGACCGCATTGTCACCACCTCGCCCGATGTCACGGTATCGACCAATCTGGGCGGTTTTGTAAACCAGCGCGGCCTGTTTGCCCGGGAAAATCTGGCCGATGAATTTCGCGACCGCAAGGTGCCCTCGGCCCAAAAATGGATCAGAACGCCCAAAGGCCAGCATGTGGAACTGGGCATTGCCGAAAACAACCTGTTTTTGAACCTTGCCGCCCTTGGCCTGTCGCACAGCCTGTTTGGCCAGCGGTTGTTTCCCATTGGCACGCTGTATGATCCGTTCATCGCCCGTGGGCTCGATGCGCTGAATTATGCCTGTTATCAGGATGCCCGCTTTATGGTGGTGGCAACACCCAGCGGTATTTCACTGGCACCCGAAGGTGGGGCGCATCAATCGATTGGCACCCCCATGATCGGCATGGGCCAACCGGGCCTGACCAGCTTTGAGCCCAGCTTTGGCGACGAAGTGGCCGCCGTCATGGGCTGGTCGTTTAACCATATGCAGGATAAAGACGGCGGATCGGTTTATTTGCGCCTGTCAACCAAACCCATGGCACAGCCGGACCGTGTGCTTGATGACGCGACCAAAGCCAGCATTGTGCGCGGGGGCTACTGGCTGCGCGAACCGGGCGAAAATTGCAAAATGGTGCTGGCCTATTGCGGGGCGATGGCGCCCGAGGCGATTGCGGCGTGGGAACAACTTAAGGATGACCATCCGGGCCTGGGCCTTTTGGCGGTGACCTCGACCGACCGTTTATATAACGAATGGCAGGATCTGGAACGCGCCCGGCTGGAAGGCAAGGCCGACAAAAACGCCCGCAAAAATACCAGCAATAACGGCGAGATGGCCCATATCGAAAACCTGCTGAAACCCCTGGCAAAAGATGCCCGCATGGTCACGGTGATTGACGGCCATCCGGCGGCTTTGGCGTGGTTAGGCGCGGTGCGCGGCCATGCAGTGGCTCCTTTGGGAATAAATGCGTTTGGTCAATGCGGCGACAGCATTGATCTGTATAACCATTACCAGATCGACACCGCAGCCATCCTGCGCGCGGCCCAGCGGTGGGACTGATCACCCGGTAAAACGGGAACGACAAAAGGGAGGGCTTTGGCTCTCCCTTTTTGTTGGCAGGGCTGACGAGAGTTAAGTTGCGTATGATGTCCGCGAAATTGTGAATGTATGCTTGCAGGGCTCATATTTTGCAATATGCTGCCATCGCTATGTGCAGGCAGTCTCTGACCGGACCACCAATCCCATGCACGGCAGACCATCGCGGGTCAGCGCGATGGTCATTTTTTGGGATATATATTAGGGCTTGTTGAGTATCACCGTCCATTGATAATCGCAGCGACTGCATAGACCATGGCGCTGAAGCTCTCATCTGTTTTGTCGCTTCGCATGGCAATGCGCTTAAACTCTTTGAGTTTGCAAAAGAAGTTTTCGATCCGGTGCCGACATTTGTAGACTTCAAGATCGATTTCCACGGGTTGGAGGCGCTGCGGGCGCTGTGATATGCAAATCATGGCACCGCGTTCATTGAGTTCATCTATAATCCAGTTGCAGTCGAATGCTTTGTCGGCCAGCAAGCCGCCGAAGTCGATGCCGTGGATCAGAGGTTCAACGCCAATTGTGTCGTAGCGATTGCCCGGCAGAAGCTCAAAACGAACGAGATTGCCAAGAGCATCTGTCAGGGCCAGGATTTTCGTCGTCCAGCCCCCTTTGGATTTGCCTATAGCCTGGCTTTGAGTCCCCCTTTTGCGCCTTGGCCATGACGATGGACCTTGACGATTGTGGCATCGATCATCGCGTATTCCATGTCCGGTTCACCGCTTAAGGTATTGAACATACGATAGAATACATCGCGGTTAACCCATTCACGAAACCGTTTGAATACCGTGTTCCACTTACCAAAGTATTCTGGTAAATCCCGCCAAGGACTATCCGTGCGCGCAATCCACAAAACCCTTCCATGAAAAGCCGACAATCACCGCCGGTACGCCCGGGATCAGTCGGTTTGCCCAAGCAGTGTGGTTCCATCAACTCCCACATCCGATCCGTGATCACAAATCGATCTTTTTTCATCATAAAGCTCCTCAAAAGGAAGCTTGAATCACATTCGCACCGATTTGTGAATCCCAATACTCAACAAGCCCTAGGGGGCAGTCAGTATTTACCCTTTAAAATCGAACCTGCTACAATATAGGCATAAAAGCCCTCAATCCGGCTGGTGTTGTAGCAGGTTCGATTTTGTGTGCTAGAAAAACGCCTGTTTAATGCCATCAATAATGAACTGGATGGCAAGGGCGGCCAAAATCATGCCGAGCAGGCGCGAGATGACGGTGGCGACCGTAGGGCTGAGACGTTTGGCGACCAGACCCGAGAGCAGGAACATGGTGAGCGCGCAGACCATGACGAGGGCGACAACGCCAATCACGCCGGTTTGCATCACGATATTATCTTTATACTTGCCCATCAGCAGCATGATCGTCGCAATCGAGCCGGGACCGGCAAGAAACGGGATTGACATCGGGAAGATGGAAACATCTTCGTAATCGTCGTCATGCGCGGCGGTTGGCGTGGGGCTGGTGCTGGTATGGGCACCGTCCTTTGCAGCCGGGCTGGCCGTGCTACTGGTCATGGTATTGGGTGCGGATGTGCCCGTGGCCGTGGCGGCGTTGGTGTGGGGGCTGCTGCCTGCACGATCCTCATTTTCTTCATGTTCTTCATGTTCGAGTTCCTGATGGACCTGTTCGGCGCGTTCGTTGCGTTTTTTGCCGCGCCGTTCAAACAGCATTTCAAGGGCGATTAAAAACAGCAAGGTGCCGCCCGAAATGCGAAAGGCAGGCATATGGATGCCGAAAATACCCAGCAGGCTTTCGCCCAGCAGGGCAAAGGCGGTCAGGATGACAAAAGATGTGATGCAGGCGCGAATGGCCATGCGGCGGCGGTGTGCGGTGCTGGTATCTTGCGTCAGCACAAGAAAAACCGGCACCAGCCCCACCGGGTCGACAATCACAAACAGGGTGACAAAGGCGGCGATCAGTTCGCTTGCCATACTGATATCGGGCATGAAATTTCCTTTTTGCGCGATGATCTGTCGATGTGAGGCCGCAGCTTTTACGCGCTCACGCCGGGATTGACGCCAGAAACGGAGCAGCACGAATTGTTTGAGGCCGACTTGCTGTGGCTGTATGCCGCTTTGCCCCGCCTGAATCCCGGTTTATGAAACCAGCCTGCCCGATCTGGCCGGGAAAGCCAGCCCTGATTTACGCGGTTGCGCCAAAAAGGTAAATGCCCGGTTATGGTTTTTCGGTTTCAGGCGGTTAATTTTCGGGCCGGCGTTATACCCGCGCCCCAAGAGGATGATTTATGGAGAGCCGGTTAGGCGCGATGGCACCGACGCAGACGTGTGAAGCCTTGGCAAGGGCGCAATGCGGTGTGATGTTACGGGCGGGGCTGGCTGAAAAATCCACCAGCAAAGGGCGGTGGCAGATTGCGCAGGGCCTCGATCCGGGTGGTGACGGACGGATGGGTATCGAGCAGCGCCGGGGGCTGGGTGCTGCGATAGGGGATCAGGCGCAGGGTGCGGCGGTTGATTTGGTCGATATGGGTCAGTGCATCAATCAAATCATCAGCGCCGCCCAAAAGGTCGCTGGCCCCGTGGTCGGCGGCAAATTCGCGGTCGCGGATGACCGCACGTTGCAGCAAAAAGCTGATGCTGGGGGCGGCGGCCAGGACAATCACCAGCCACAGGGGCGGGGTGCCATCGTTGAAAATGAACATAAACATCGCAAACATCGCCAGTGTCCAGGTGGTGCGATACAGGATGTCGGTCATCATCAGGATTTGGGTGTCGTTATGCCAGGCATGGGCGATTTCGTGGGCCAGCACCGCGCGCAATTGCCGGGGGGACAGGCTGTTAACGGCATCTTGCGACAAGGCAATGATGGTGCTGTCATCCTTGCCGGTTGTAATGGCATTAACCCCTTTGCCGGGCAATAAATACAGGCGCGGCACAAATGTCAGACCGGCCCGCTGGGCCAAAAGAACCGCCATTTCATGCAAGGCCGGATAGCTTTGTGCGGCCAGCGGTTTGGCGCGCAGCAACTTCATGATCACATCGGACGACACCATCGGCCCCAGAACCATCATCAGGGCAATGGCAAAAAAGGCCGAAACCGTCATCATCGGGCCGCCAAAAATCCAGGCGCACACCACCAGTACCCCGGCCATGCTGGCCATAAGCCCGACGGTATGGGTAACCCCGCCAGGACGCAGGGCCAGAAACCGTTGCACAGAATTGGAGAGGTCCAGCATATTATTAACCCTTTTTCGCGGAGGCCTGTTCGCAATGGCTGAAGGATACGCTTCTATCGGCGACGTTGCATGGGGCTTGATCAATACCGGGCAAATAAAACCGGGAAAATGATGCGTAAAGAGATTGCGTGAATAATGGTGTGGGCGCGACAGGGGCGAAATGCGGTCTTGCCCCTGTGCCTGCCCGCATCCAGTAGCCGAGGAGGGGCGGGCAGCAAAAGTGCCAGGTCGGCCCCCGGACCGAACAACCGTGTCAGGTTTGTTGCGGGACCGGGGTCTTGGGGGGAAGGGTTAAAACACCATCTGGCTGAACCAGTAGCCGACATAACCCAGCGCCATGACAAGCATAATGGTTAACAGGACGATTTTGAACGGATTGGATTTGTCTTTCGAGGCAGAGGCATGATTGGGGGCGACCATAAGGGACTCGCAATTGTTTCTGGAATTGAAGTAATGAAAATTGGCCAGATAGGGAGGCGTTGCAAGGGTTTTAATGCCCTGATTGCCCAAAATGGTGTGCGAGGTCACAACATAACGGCTGTAAATTCATGCAGATGATGAAGCATTGGCGCAAAAGCAATGATTTTGTTAACGCATCTTTATAAGTTTGACTAGAATAGTCGTAGAGGATTAATCCGGCGCGATAGTGCGTTCTGTTGTGTGAGGCGACAGAATGATTGCTTTTGGGGGACAGGCCGCAGGTATGCGGCAATGATATTAACGGGATCAGGATGGCCCTGCCGAAAACAGCCCACACCGGCATTTTGTCCGGACGTAACCGCGAAGGTGACCGCACCGCGCTAGAACGGATGTTCTGGCGGTCGATCGGTATTGTGGGCGGATTCAGCATGGTGATCAATTTGCTGAATATGGTGATCCCGATTTATTCGATGCAGGTCTTTGACCGGGTTCTTTCTTCGCGCAGTTTCGATACACTGTTTTTGCTGACCCTTGGCATTGCCATTGTGCTGGTCTTTATCGCCGCGATGGAGCAATTGCGCTCTCGTGTGCTGATCCGGGTGGGGACGGGGCTTGATCTGGGCCTGGGGGGCGATCTGTTTTCCCATGTGGTGGAACAGGCATCGCGCGGGGTACCCAACCGGCAACGACCCTTGCGCGATCTTTATGGTTTGCGCGGTTTTTTAACCGGGTCGGGCCCGTTTGCCCTGATCGACTTCATGTGGGCACCGGTTTATATCGGCGTGGTTTTTGTTTTTGATATCCGCCTGGGCATGGTCGCCCTGTGCGGGGCGGTGATTTTGATCCTGATTGCGGTGGCCAACGAGACGGCGGCGAAAATTTCGGTGGATCGGTCCGAACAATCGCAAAATCGTGGCATTGCCCAGGAAGAAACCTATATCCGCAATGCCGAGGCGATGGAGGCCATGGGCATGACGCCCGCGGCCCAGGCACGCTGGCAGGCCGACCAGTCCGATGCGCTGTATTGGGAAAGCCAGACCAGCCGCCGGGTGGGCACATCGACCACATTGTCGCATTTTGTCCGCTTGTCGATGCAGGTGATGTTTATCGGCACCGGGGCTTATCTGGTGCTGAGCGAAAGCATCACCATTGGCATAATGGTGGCGTCGATGATTTTGGGCATGCGCGGATTGGCCCCGTTTGATGGTGCGGTGGCGGCGTGGCGGTCCTGGACATCGGCGCGCAGTTCGTTTGAACGGCTTAACCGCATTTTGCTGGAACGCAAACCGCGTTTGCATGCGCCAGCGCCCAAGGCCAAGGGCATGGCGGTTTCGGTTGACCGGCTGGTTTTTGCCCCGCCGGGCAGCCGCAATGTGCTGTTCAAGGGGTTTTCATTTCGGGTCGGGGCCGGGCAGGTTGTCAGCATTGCCGGGTTTAACGGGGTGGGGAAAACCGCCTTGTTGAAATTGTTGATGGGCATCTGGTCGCCAGCATCGGGCTCGGTCAAACTTGACGATATCGAGGCTTCAAGGCTGGACCGCGCGCAGATCGGGCCGCAAATTGGCTATCTGGCGCAAAATCCGTTTTTGTTTCCTGGCACCATTGCCGAAAACATCGCCCGGCTGGGAACAGCCTACCCGCGCGATATTGTCCAGGCCGCCGAACTGGCCGGGGCGCATAAATTCATTCTTGATTTGCCCGATGGCTATGACACCCGGCTTGATCGTGGCGGTACCAACCTGTCGGGGGGGCAACGGCAACTTGTGGCACTGGCAGCGGCCCTTTATGGCAAGCCGCGCCTGTTATTGCTTGATGAACCGACGACCGCCCTGGATGAAGGGCGGATGGAATATGTCATCAACCTTATCGACATTGTGCGCCGCGCCGGGATTACCACGTTTATCGTTAGCCACGAACGCGAAGTGTTAAAGCGGGCAGATGCCATTATTGCCATGTCGGGCGGGCAGATACGGGTGGTGCCGGTGAATGTTTCGCGCATGCAAATGCCCCAGCCACCCGTTCCGGCATCGGTTGAGGCACCCGCGCCGCAACTCCGGCCCGATCATGTCGCGGCGGCGACCGGCACCCCCCGCCCGGCACCAGACGGGAAAATGCGCATTACACCGCAAAAACGGGCCGCGCCCAACCCCGAAGCTCCGCAACGCCGCAACCCCGATGCCGGGATGACCGATGATGGCGTGCGTCGCCGTGATGCACTACCGCCCGCCGCAGACAATGCTGCAAACAGCGAACAGCAGGGGATGCGCAGCACTGCTAGTGGCACTGTTAAAGTCATGCGTCCCTTGACCCCGTTGACCCCGTCCGTGCGCAAGGATGATGGGCTGGATCGTGGCGAGGGGCCAAAGGATGTGGTGCGGCGCAAGCAGGCTGCCGCCAAGCCAGCCCGACCGCAACGGCCCACCGATGCCGAGCTGAGTCGCGAGAAAACCGCGCGCGAGGTTGTGCGCAAGAAGGGCGAAAATGCTGCACAAAATAAGGCGCAAAATAATGCTGGCAGTGATGCTGCGCGTGCCCCCGAAGTGCCAGCCCAAGGGCGCAAACCACGCGTAAAAACCGGGGCCGATGGCCGTCCGCAATTGCGGGTGGTTGAAGGATCTGCCGGGCGCAGGCAAGGGGGTCGTCGATGAACGGCGTTGAACTGCCTTCGGTTCGAACCCTTGATACCGATGTTAAACCGTTGGTGCGTCTGGGGTTGCTGATTTTGATATTGGGGTTTGGTTCGGTTTTTTTATGGGCGGCGACAGCGCGGATTAATTCTGCGGCCATTGCCAGCGGGGTTGTTGCCCCTTTTTCCGGGCGGCAAACCATACAGCATCTTGAAGGCGGGATTATTCGTAACATTCTGGTGCGCGATGGTGCGCGGGTGGTGGCAGGCCAAACCCTGATCGAACTTGACGATACCCGCGCCCGGGCCAGTTATGATTTGCTTTATAAACGGCATCTAAGTGCGCTGGCAACCCAGGCACGGCTGAATGCCGAACGTCAGGGGCTTGATCATGTGGTATGGCCATCTGATTTGAGCCCGGCGGCGCATAAAGAGCTTGTTTTGGCGCAAAAAGACCTGTTTGACAGCCGCACCAGTGCCTTTCGCGGCGAGAAATCGCTTTATGACGAGCGGATCAAGGAATTGCGCCGCGAAATTTCGGCCACCAACGAGCAAAAAATAGCGTCCCGGCAGCAGGTTGGCATCGTCAAGGAAGAGCTGGCGATGGTAAAGCCGATGGTGGAAAAGGGCTATGCCCGGCGCACCCGGTTGTTGCAGCTGGAAAGCCGACTGGTCGATAATCTGGGCAATATTGGCCGCTTTTCCGCCGACATTGCCCGTATTGAACAACAAATTCAGCAGGTGCGCGCCAGTCAGGCCCAGCTGAGCCGCGATCATTTGGAAACGGTGAATACCGAACTGCGCGATGTGCAGGCCGATTTGTCGGATCTGACCGAACGTTTGCGCTCGGCCGAGGATATTCTCGCACGTTCCAAAATTGTAGCCCCGACCGAAGGGACTGTTACCAGCCTGAAATTTACCACCGTTGGGGGCGTTATTCCCCCTGGGGCGGCCATTTTGGAAATTGTCCCGCATAATGACCGGCTGGTGATTGAAGGGCGCATTTCGCCCAACGATATTGATGTGGTTTCACCGGGGCTTTTGGTGAATATCCGGGTAACAGCCTTTAGCCAGCGGTGGTTTGCGCCGGTGAAGGGCGAAATCGTTGATGTGTCCCCCGACCGGCTTAGCGATAGCGACGGGCGGCCCTATTTTCGGGCGCTGGTCCAAATAGACGCTGATAGCCTGGCCGAACATGAAGGCATGATCCTGTTGCCCGGTATGGCGGCTCAACTTGAGATTGTAACCGGGGCGCGGACCATTCTGGCGTATTTGTTTGCACCAATCACAGATAGTTTCCAGCGCGCCTTCCGCGAAGAATAGCCCGAGTCGCAAAATTCAGACGTTTGAAATGGCTGTTTTGACTTCCAATTCTGACACAATCTGACAATTCTTTTGCTCTGATGCCGTATCATCGGGACATCGGGGGAAAAAGGCCGAAACATAAGGTTTTCCAGCGTTTCTGCTGTTGCCGCATGTGGTCGGCTTGAATATACTGCCGTATATGGGAAGTTGTAGAGTGATGCTGGCAGGGGTGCCAGTCGATCCCATGTAGGGAGTAAAAAATTGACAGCGGCAGCCAATCAGGATGATGGCACGGGTTTTACCGACCCCAGTCTGGAAGATGTGCTTGATACGCGCGCGGAAAATGGTTCCGGAGCGGGCATTGGCGATGCGGATTCTTCGGCTTCCAAAAATGCCGGGGCACCTGTCGGGCAGCTTCCGCAATCAATTTCGACCCAGGTTTTCACAAATATTCAAAACGTCATCGGCAGTGCGTATAACGACGTGCTGATTGCCGATGTGTCAACCCTTAGCCTTGATGGCGGGGCGGGCGATGACACGCTGGTTTCTGGTGAAGGCAGCGATCATTTAACCGGCGGGCATGGCCGGGATCTGTTTGTTTTGCAGCAAGGGTTCGGTCAGACCACGATTACAGATTTTGATCCGACGCAGGATTCCCTGTCGCTCCGCGGCACGGGGGCCGAAACGGTTCAGGATCTGATCAGTCTTGCCCATGAAGATGCCGGAAATGTCGTTATCGCGTTCGATAATGGCGATGTGCTGGTTCTACAAAACCTTACCATCAAAGATCTGCAAGCGGTTTCGATCGTCGATGCCGGTGAAATTGTCGGGCTTGCCGATGGCAGGACGGTCAATTTGACCGATCTTTCATCGCTTAACGACATTCAGGGCACGGCTGGTGATGACGTGATCGCCGGGACATCGGGCGATGATGCGATCAGCGGCGGTGGTGGCAATGATGTCATAAACGGTGGCGATGGCAACGACACCCTGTCCTATTGGGGCGAGCTTGACGGTGCCAATGTTGACATGGGGGCGGGAACAGCCAGCAGCGGCAACGGCAGAGACACCACTTCATTTTCCAATATCGACAATGTCACCGGGTCAAATGGCAACGACAATTTGCGCGGCGATGCCAATGACAACATCCTTGCTGGCGCAGGCGGCGACGATACATTTTCGCCCGGCGGCGGCAATGATCAGATTGGCGGCGGCGCGGGCAATAACACCCTTGATTACAGCGATGCGACAGGCGGTGTGAAGGTCGATATGCGTTCCGGCCAGGGTGAAAACATCCCGAATAGCAGCGGCACCACGCCGGGTGAAACGACCAGTGGTGGTATCAGCGGCGCGACGAACGGCGATGCTTTAACCAATAACGGTTCTGACAATACCAGCGGGTCATCGGGGGATGACACGACGGGTAATGGTGGCGCAACGGGTAACAGCGGCAGCGGTCAGAGTGATACGGGCAGCGGCGACACCAACACGGAAACCGGCACCGATACGACGAGCGGGTCCGGGAATGAAATCGGATCGACGGATGGATCGGATGGATCAGGGGAGACGTCCGGGGAAACAACTGGCGACAGTTCGGGTGGTGCAGGTTCTGACAATTCCAGCGGGTCATCGGGGGATGATACGACGGGTAGCGGCGGCGCAACGGGTAACACTGGCAGCGGTCAGACCGACACGGGCAGCGGCGATACCAACGCGGAAACCGGCACCGATACGACAAACGGGGCCGGGAATGATACCG
>TARA_R110002033_G_scaffold28729_9_pt1 | contig 70331 bp, 63 predicted proteins | sample TARA_R110002033 | Tara Oceans TARA_R110002033 (sample SAMEA4397051) | marine metagenome | biome: Polar Biome; feature: [SRF] surface water layer (ENVO:00010504); material: water (ENVO:00002006), including particulate matter (ENVO:01000060) such as... | depth 5 m
AACATTTAGGGCATCCCACCGTGATTTCTGCCCGAGACCCGATGCAGGTTCGGGGCGGAATTTTACCCTCATGCCCAAGCGAACTGCCCTGATGGATATGATGGATATAGGATGGCAACAGGTGGGGTGTGTGCAAAACAAGGCGAACCGGCAAATCAAACGCGCACCTGTTTCAGTGCCGGTGCTGGTGCTGGTTCTCAGTCCTGGCTGGTCAGGGCTGCCGTCACATCCAGCCCGACGGTCAGCGCGCCCAGCACGTCGCCGTTTTGCGGGTCTGTCACCGGCACCGTAATTTGCGACAAAAACTTTGATGACGACGGGTCATAGTAAATATCGGCGATTTGCACGGCATCGGCGGTTTTTTCAGCAAAGATGTTAAATTTGGCTTCGCTCGACTGATCATAATTGCTGGTCGGGCTGGACATGCCAATGATCAGCCCCTGACGATCAAAAATGAAAGCCTCGGCGAAACGAACATCGCGGTTACGATAGGCACGTTGCAAATAGGTGGAGACATCATTTTGCAAAATTTCGGCCGCCAGACGCGACGCGGTTCCATTGGCACTGGCTTCCTGCCAGTCGCGGTCCAGCGCCACAACTTTGTCCGGGCTAACAATAGTGCCGGTTGCCGGGTCCTGTTGGTTGGCTTGGTTGCGCAGGGCGTTGATCAGTGCCGGGGCCCGCATCAGTTGGCGAATCCTCACCACTTCTTCGCGCATAATCCGGTCTTGCTCGTCATGATCAAGTTTGACCACGGCAGGCTCGCAGGCATCAAGGGCCCGGTTCAGCTTTTTCAGGATTTCAGGGTTCTCGTGTATGTAATTGTGGGCAAAATACATGACCAGCGGCATATAACTGGCAAAACGCTCGCTAAAATCATCGGCGTTCAGGTTCAAATCTTCGCGTTTCCTGGCAAAGGATTGCTGATCCGTCACGGCAAAATCAATCCGACCTTTTTGCAGCAACGCAATCAAAGACCGCAATGAAGGCGCATGAACCACATCAGGATATCCCCGATCGAGAATCCATTCTGCTTCGTTTGAACCAAGAACCGCCCCAACCGTTACATTCTGGTCGGGATGGGGAACACGCGACGGACCGTCATTGACATGATGACGTGACACCCAAACCCATTTTTCCAAGGCCAGCGGCAATGTTGGCTCGGCGTAACTTGCCATTTCAGGTGACAGCCGCGACAGGAAAAAACCGTCTGCCTGACCCTTGCGGGTCATATCGCGGTTGCGCTGGCGGGGGGCAAGGGTGATGCCATAATCGACATCGATTTTTCGAAATGCACAATCAAGCCGACGGATTGTCGTGCCGGTCAACGCACCGTTATCAAATTCCTGGTAGGGCGGCTGCAAATTTGTCTGAAGGACGAGAAAACGCTTGCTGGCAGGGTCCGCCTTTGCACGGTGGCATCCTGCCAGCCCGGCAACCACACTTAAAAACAACATCAGGGCCAGTTGTTTTCCACCCCGATAAATCCTCACCTGTGCCATAACCGTCCCCAAGCAATACCCTATCCCACATACCTATCCAATATTGGGGCAAGAACGCTTGAAGACAATCTCTTTCGAGTAGCATACCTGATCTATAGTCTAGTATATTAAACAACACCTTGCAAAACATACATCTTCAGCAACCGAAAATCGCTCTGTCGCGGCGGTCTGCCGCCAGAATTTAATAATTCTTGGGGAATATGCCCCATACCCGTCACGAGTCCCGGTTGCCAAACCGGCAGGTTTTAACCGTCGTCCCCGGTTGTTCCCTCAACGCCCGCTGCCATCAAATACCCTGACCAGACAGGACATATTGAAACGAATGTGCATCTTTTGTAATTAATCCGGATCGGGGCCAGTATAGTTATCGGGGGCGATACGTTTTACAGCGGCCCCGTCACTGCGCCAGCCATGGCAACTGTTCACCAGCGGGTTCTCGCGCTTGCGCGGCGTTGCCATGCCTTCCTGTTCCTGGCGTTGTTGTTTTTCGGCGGCTTCGCGCGCACGAATTGGAAAAATGGTTTGAAAGGCCGTGGTTGCCACCGGCCCCATAAGTTCCGTCAAATGGGTACATCCATGAATACCGCCAACCCGTTCACGTATTTGCCGTTTTAATCCCGTACCAATTTTCAGCCCCACCAGCTTTTTGTAATTTGGGGCAATTTCTCCACAGGCCGCAAACGGCGCATGATCGGTTACGGCTTCGGCGTCCGTGATAACCATGTCATTGCCCACGGTAATGCGCAGCCACATCTGATGGATCGGCACCCCGGCGGGGATTTCGCCGCGATCATGATTGGCAAAGCCATAGGTTTTAACATCGGTGATATGCCCTTCAATATCCCACAGGCCATCGGCACGCCGATAACCGGTGCAGGTTATTTTTCGGGTATGTATGTGTTCTCGCGGAGCGGGTTCTGACAGGGGCATTTTTCTCTCCTTTACGTAAACGTAAAGACAGAACAAGCCTCTGTGTCAACTCAGAAACGCACTTTGCAAGATCAAGCCGTCGCCTTTGGCGATGCAATCAGACCTTAAAACAGCAAAATGCCGGAGCCATAAACCTTAGGCAACGCCGTAATCCGACCCGAAAATGAACTTTTCACGGTCGCGCACTTCGTCTTCCAGCCCCTCCTTGACCACATTGAACAAATCACGGATGGAGACCATGCCCACAACGGTTTCCCCGTCCACCACCGGCAAGTGGCGATAACGGTGAATGCTCATCAGGGCCAGCGCATCTTTGGCGCTGTCGTTGGGGCGCAGGGTATCGGGGTTGGCCGTCATCACGTCGGCAAGTGCTGTTTTGGCGGGGTCAAGTTGCTTTGCAACCACCCGGTTCACCAGATCGCGTTCCGTAAAAATACCGGCAAGCCGGGCAGAATCATCAACGACAATGACCGCACCAATTTTGCGTTCGGTCATCAGTGACACCGCATCCATCACGGAATCGGCAGGGTTAAGGGTGGCCAGGGATTGTTCCTTCACGAGACCCGGTACGATTTTTGTGTCCATTTTGTCTCTCTATGCGGTTTGCTGTTGCCGTTACATGGCACCACTGGCGAACCGGCGCAAAACCGGCGGGAATGCCATCAGACAAATTTTAACCGATAAGTAGAACATTTGCGACCATTTAACACGTAAAACCACAAATAGCCGATCACAAAACACATCAGCCCGCAGGAATGCTGCGGGCTAATGTGTTCTTTAAACAATGGTTTCGGGTCTTTAAAGCATCTTTCCCTTAATATGATGCACTTTGTTTGATTTTGGCGTGCCGTTTGGCAATGCACAACGCGCTGAGCGATGCGGCGCATCGGTCGAGCGGTGTAACGCTGCCAAACGCCGCCAAAATTAAACCCTGCGGGCCCATGCAGTTTGCCATCTGGCCGCGTCGAAATCCTCGTCCGTAACCCCATTACGCTCTTCGGACTTCTCCTTGCCAGGCGGCAAACTGCACGGGCAAAGTGCGTCATATTAAAGGAAAGATGCTTTAGCCGGTTTTGCAAAAAGAGACCCGCTTAGCTTAGCTTAGCTTAGCTTAGCTTAGCTATCGTCGCTTGCAGGCACACTGTCACCCTGGCGCAGTTTTACCCGCGTCACCTGATTGCGCACCCGGCGCAAGACTTCAAATTCCAGCCCGTGAAAGCGAAACTGCTGCCCGACATCGGGAATACGCCGGGTTTCATAGAGCAAAAGCCCGGCAATGGTGGCCGCTTCCTCGTCTGGCAATCGCCAGCCGAAACGACGGTTCAGGTCGCGAATGGTCACATCGCCGCGCACAATGACAGAGCCATCAGCCTGCGGCTGTACGCCGACCACCTCGACATCGGTTTCATCGGCAATATCGCCAACGATTTCTTCCAGAATATCTTCCAGCGATACCACACCTTCAAAGGCACCATATTCATCGACAACAATCGCGAAATGCTCGTGACGTTCCTTAAAGGCCTTTAACTGGTCGGCCAGGGTTGTCGAATCGGGAATAAACCACGGCTTTGCCGCAAGTTCGCGCACGGCTTTGGCGTTTTCAGGTTTGTTACCCCGTACAATCGCCTTTAACACTTCGCGGGCATGCAACACGCCAACAATGTTATCGGGGTCATTCTCATAAATCGGAATACGGGTGTGCGGGCTGGCCAGCACGGTTTCCAGAATTTCATCCATCGAGCGCGACACATCAATCATCTGCACCTTGCGACGGTGCACCATGATTTCCCACACGCCGACATCATCAAGGTCAAGAATACCGTGCAGCATCGCCCGTTCAGCCTGATGATCGCCAATCACTTCGTCATCGGCATGCAGTTCAATTGCCCCGCGCAATTCGCGTTCGCTGTCGGTACCAGGGCCGTCGCCACTGCCAAACAAATGCATGGTGGCGCGCACAATAAACTGGATGGTTTCAGTAACGGGGGCAAAAAGCGTAACCAGAAACTTCATCGGCCGTGCAACGCGCAACGCCATGCTGTCAGCATGTTTCAGCGCATAGGTTTTGGGCATGATTTCCGCAAAAATCAGCACCAGGGCGGTCATTGCGGCTGTTGCATAAACCACGCCGTTGGGGCCAAAAGTGGCAATCATCACCGATGTTGCCATCGCCGATGCCAGAATATTGACCAGGTTATTCCCCAGCAGGATCGCGCCAATCAGCCGTTCCTGGCGTTCGCGCAGGCGATTGACAATAATAGCGCGGGCATCACCATTCTGTTCCTTGTGATGCATGATCGAACGCGATGCCGCCGTCAGGGCCGTTTCCGACCCCGAAAAAAACGCCGACAACATCAGCAGAATAAAAATCACGACAATCGTGATTGTCATTTGGTCCCCTCGTTATCAGAAGGACAATTTTTGCCCTTCAAGTTCAGCCAAACAATATATCACACCTGCCAGCCCGAATAATCAAAACCGGCAGGATCAATTCGTATCAATGCCTGTCAGCGCATCACAATCGCCACAAAAGAACGTCACCCGTCGCTTGCGCCTAATTGGATTGGCACGACCGTGAAATAGCCGACCGCATTTTGCCGACATCCATTTCGCGTGACGTAAACGCCTTGCCAATGCCCCGGGTCATAACAAAAGTAATCTGGCCGTCGCGAACTTTTTTATCGTGCGACATGTGGCTGATCAACCGGTCAACGTCCCAGTGCACACCGGCAATTTGCGATGCCCGCACCGGCAGGCCCACCGCAACCAGATGTTTAATGATCCGGGCTGTCTCCTGTGCCGGTGCCATGCCCATTGCCGCACAGACATCATGCGCAATGACCATGCCCATTGCCACGGCTTCCCCGTGCAGCAACCGCCCGTCATAACCCAGTTCGGCCTCGAACGAATGCCCAAAGGTGTGCCCCAGATTAAGCAGGGCGCGCTTGCCGTTTTCGCGTTCATCCTGCGACACGATCCGCGCCTTGGCCGCACAACTGCGCAATACCGCCTGTTTGCGTTCGTCGCCATCTTTGGCAATCACGGCCGGGGCATTGATCTCCAGCCAGTCAAAAAATTCGGGATCATCAATAAGACCATATTTTGCTATTTCGGCATAGCCCGCCAGAATTTCGCGTTCCGGCAAGGTATCAAGCACGGCGGTATCGGCCAGCACCAGCCGCGGTTGATGAAACGCACCCACCAGGTTTTTACCCGATTTGGAATTAATCCCGGTTTTACCGCCAACCGAACTGTCGACCTGGGACAAAAGGGTTGTCGGGATCTGGACAAAATCCAGCCCGCGCAGCAAGGAAGCCGCCACATACCCGGCCAAATCACCAATTACCCCGCCGCCCAGCGCAATAATCAGCGTTGAGCGTTCAATGCCGCGCGCCAGAATTTGTTCAACCACATCTTCAAAGCAGGCAAAACTTTTTGAGGCTTCGCCCGCAGGCACCACAACACTGTGATGCCGGATGCCCGCACGATCGAGCGATGCTGCCACAATTGGCAAATGCAGTTTGGCAACTGTGGCATCGGTGATCACGACCACCCCGGCCGATTTCGCAAACGGGGCCACATAAGTGCCGGTTTCGGGTAACAACCCGCTGCCGATCACGATGTCATAACTGCGTGCGCCCAGTTCGACGCGAAGGGTTTCAGCACTGTTCAAGATTTCAACTTTCCATTGTCATCAAAGGCCTCTGCCAAGGCGGCAAGAACCCCGTCGCGGGTATCCTCTTTCGAGGCATCCCCACAATCAAATGTTACATTGGCACCGGCATAAACCGGATAGCGCGTTTCAATCAGCTCGGCCAAAATCTGGCGCGGATTCCCTTTATTTAACAACGGGCGATGCGGACGCCCCGCTGTCCGATGAACCAGCACTTCCAGATCGGCCCGCAGCCAAACCGAAACACCCTTTTCCAAAATAAGTTTACGGGTTTGTTCACGGATAAAAGCCCCCCCGCCCGTCGCCAGAACAACCGGGTCGCCTTCAAGCAAACGCGCAATGACGCGTTCTTCGCCATCGCGAAAGGCATCTTCGCCATAAAGCCGAAAAATATCGGCGATCGAGCAGCCCGCAGCTTCCTCGATTTCACGATCAGCATCGACAAAAGGCAGATCAAGCGTTTTGGCAACCATACGGCCAATGCAGCTTTTGCCCGCCCCCATCAAGCCAACGAAAACCAGCGACCGGTTGTTTAACCTGGCACTGATCGTTGCTAATATATCCGTGTGCAAACCCGAATCGGCAATTTTGCTCTCCATGACCGGTTTGCAATCCTGTTTTACCATGTTCATACGGTCCCTTGACCGCCTGAGACGTGTTGACACTGTTGTACAATTCTTTAGGGCACGGTTGCGCGGAACGCAAGCAAACCGCACGGAGAATTGACGATCAGTATGCCCAACTTCACCATGATCGTAAAATTGACATGCAATTATTAACGTTCTCGGCCCTAGACTGCCTTGGTCCTGCCGAATTAGGATGTAACCAGTTTTTCGCAATATGACTGATGTCTCGGTCAGAACACCCAAACCAAAGCTTGAGAGCCCATGAAAATTCTATCCCGGATCATTCTTTTTCTGATTATCGCGGTTATCGCGGGTGGCGCCATTTTCCTTGTGACCTGGGATATACCGGCACCGACATCGCAAATCGAACAGCCCATCCCTGATTCGAGGTTCAATTAAAATGCGTCCAGGCACCACCAGGGCCTGTGTCTTTGCCTGCCTGACCGGGTTGGGTACATTGATGCAGGTTATCCCCGCCCAGGCCCAGCAAGGCCCCGTTCCGCTGTTTTTGCAAAACCGCAATGCCGATACCCAAACCCCGTCACAAGATGGGGCCACGGCCACCGGTGCAACACCGACAGCACCGGGACAAAATGACGGAACACCGGGTGGCGCCACAGGATCGCAACAAGGCATACCCCAGGGACCCAATGGGGTTTTTGGCTGGGGCAAAAAGGGCACCAGCCTGAACACCCCGACGGACCCTGATGCGGTGCAAACACTTGAACTAAACGCGGTTGATGCCGAATCGGTCGGGGTCCTTGATCGCGATTCAGGTGGCTTGGGCGCGGATATGTGGTCTGGCAGCAGCCGCCTGACCGCAGCCAACCTGATTGACGGCCTGCCCGACCACCCCGCCAATCGTGCCATGCGCAATCTGGAACGGCGAATATTGCTGAGCATTGCCGCCGCCCCGGCCGACCACAAAGACATCAGCCTTGTGGCCCACCGCATTGCAAAACTGCAATCAATCGGGGCCTATGGGGATGTTGCCCGGCTGATCAGCGTGACATCGCAAAACAAACCCGCCGCCGACCTTGCCGAAGCCGAAGTCAACGCTCTTTTGGTAACCGGCCAGCTTGACGATGCCTGTGCCGCGATTGATGGATACGGCACCCGGTTCGATACGTCGTTCTGGTTAAAAGCAGCGGTCTATTGCCAGCTCCGCAGCAAAAACACATCTTCCGCCAGCTTTAGCACCGATCTGGTGCGCGAAGTCGAAGGTGAAAGCGACAAGCTGTTTTTTGCCTTGAACAAGGCCATTCGCAATGGCGGCAACGTTCCGACCGCTCTTTTGGTCAATTTGCGCCCGCTTGATGTGGCCATGTTGGAACTGACAAAACAGGGCCTGCCCGCCAGCCTGTTACAAAATGCCGACGCCCCCACCCTAATCGCGTTTGTCAAAAGTGCCAATACCGCATCTGATTTAAAACTTGAGGCGGCACGCCTTGCCGAACGGCAAGGTTATATTACCACTGATGAACTGGCGACTGTATACAGGGCCGTTACGTTCAGTTCTGCCGAACTGCAAGATGTGCTTAATGATGCCAGTGAAAGCGCGCCAGCCCGCGAATATGCCAAGCTTTACCAAGCGGCCGCCAAGTCCGATGTGCCGGCAGTACGGGCAGAAATTCTGGCCCATATGTATGACAATGCGCGTAACAATGGCGACTATGGCCAGATTGCGCGCCTGTGTGCGCCATTGCTTGAAGATGTCCCCATCAATAACGATTTTGCCTGGTTTGCCACCGATGCGCTGGCCGCATCAATTTACAGCAACGACCTTGAACGCGCCGGGGGATGGCTGTCGCAGGCCAAGGCATCGGCCAATGCCGGTAACGCGCTTGAAGGCCGCCTGATTGTTTTATACCCGGCACTGGCTTTATCCGGGCTGGAAGACACCGGCGCAACCGATGGCGAAAGCGCCACCAGTACCGGCCTTGCCGCGATCAGGAATTACGGATTGGGCGGAACGGTAAAACCAACCCCGCCCCTGACCGAAACGGCCCCGACATCGCAGGCCCAGGCCAAACACCGGGCACGCATGGATGAATGGGCCGAACAGCAAATGGCGCGTGACGACCAGGTGGCGGCACGGAATGACGCCGAACTGGTCTATAGCCTGTTTGCCGCATTTGGCATCGAAGTCCCGGAAAAATTGTGGGAAAACCTGCTGGTTCAGCCCTATGTCGTTTCGGGTGCCGTTCCCAATGCCGGGGTGGTTCACAAACTGGCACAGGCCGCGCGCAACAATCAGCGCGCAACTGTGGCGTCGCTGGTTGTCATCGCCAATGGCGGCATCAGTGCCGATCTGCAAAACCCGGTTTCACTGGGCCAGTCCATCGCCGCCCTGCATATGGTGGGGCTGGAGGGCGACGCACGACGCATTGCCGTTGAAACCATCATGGAAAATGGCCTGTAAACGATCATGGGTAAAAGAACGACATGGTGACACACCCGCGTGACGACCGGCTTGTTTCCGATTTTCTGGAAATGATGGCGGCTGAACGCGGGGCCAGCCGTCATACGCTTGATGCCTATCGCCGCGACCTTGACGATTATAGCGCATCTTTACAGGCGGCAAAAACCAGCCTGTCACAGGCACAACCCGATGATGTGCGTCGATATCTGGGTGAATTGGCCGATGCCGGGCTTGCCGCACGTACGCAGGCCCGCCGCCTGTCGGCGGTGCGACAGTTTCACAAATTCATCTATGGCGATGGCATTCGCAACGATGACCCGTCGGCCCATATCGACAGCCCCCGTCTGGGCATGGTGCTGCCCAAATTTTTAACCACCGATGAAATTGACCGCCTGATCGATACCGCCAACCGGCAGGATGGCATCAAGGGGACCCGTCTGTTGGCGATGGTCGAACTGCTTTATGCCACCGGGATGCGGGTCAGCGAACTGGTCGAACTGCCCTATAGTGCGGTCGCCCGTGACCCGCAAATGCTGGTGGTGCGCGGCAAGGGCAACAAGGAACGCCTGGTTCCCCTGTCGGCCCCGGCCAAACGGGCATTGGTTACCTATATTGAAATCCGCGATGCGTTTATTCCCCTTGATGGCGGCGGCCAACCGGGGAAATCGATCTATCTGTTTCCCTCTCGTGGCAAAACCGGCCATCTCACCCGGCAAATGTTTTTAAACATGATCAAGGATCTGGCCCATAAGGCAGGCATTGCGCGCTCACGCGTGTCCCCCCATGTGCTGCGCCATTCCTTTGCCAGCCACCTTTTGGCCAACGGGGCAGATCTTAGAAGCCTGCAACAAATGCTGGGCCATTCCGACATTTCAACAACCCAGATCTATACCCACGTGATCGAGTCCCGATTGCGTGGCCTTGTGCAGGAACACCACCCGCTTGCGCATAGAAAGCCCGGTTAGGACAGGTTTTGGCGCACAGCTAATCCCGTGACAGCCGGCTCATTATCAATACTGTTGTATAGCTACCCGAAACCTTATACGCGACTATTTGACGCTTGATTGATGTTGTCATCTATCGGTCATTCAATTGTCATCAAAGTGATACCAAAAGTGCGCTAACAGCATGTTGATTGCAGCCTGCCAAGACAACGAGGTTGCTTAACGATCCGCTGCACGAGGGTAAATGAGCGTGACGCTCAGGTCCGATGATACCACCGTTCCGACGTCCATTTCTGCGCATAGACATGTTCCGCGCGACTGGCCCCATATTATTAAAACGATAGATTTTGCCTTCCAACCTATCATCAGCACCCATACCGGGCGCGTTTTTGGGTACGAAGCGCTGTTGCGCAACTGGTCGGAAGCCGGTTTTGATTCCATTCAGGATGTGTTTGATACCGCGTGGGAAAACGACGTGCTGCACCGTGTGGACATGGAGTTTCGCGCCATTGTCATCAACAAGTTTGCCCGTCTGCCCAACGCCGATAAATTAAAGCTGTTTTACAACTTTGACAGCCGTGTTGTCCGCACCGCCGATTACCGCCCCGGCCAGACGCTGGAACTTCTGATCGCCGCGGGGCTGGGACCCGATGCAATGTGCCTGGAAATTTCCGAACGTCACGACATCAGCCATGCCCACAATTTTCAAGACATCCTGCTGCGCTACCGGGCCCAGGGTTTCAAGGTGGCAATTGATGATTACGGCAGTGGCTTTGCCCAGATGCGCGCGCTTTATGACTGCGAACCCGACATCATCAAAATTGACCGTTTCTTTATTGATGGCATGGACAAGGACCGGCGCAAGGAACTGTTTGTCACCCAGATTACCGGCTTTTCGCACATGATTGGCGCGCAAGTGGTCGCCGAAGGTGTGGAAACACTGGAAGAACTGATGTGTTGCCGTCGGGTCGGTTGCGATTTTGTCCAAGGATTTTTTATCGCCCGCCCCTCGGTTACCCTGCCTGAACGCACCGATATCATCCCCGAAGTGACCGAAATTTTAGTCCAGAAGCGCCGCCAGGGTGACCATGACGGCGAATTGCTCCGCTCCTTCATGATCGAGGCACAGGCCGTTCCTGACACCATAAAACCCAACGATATTCTGGATTTCTTTCAGAAAAATGCCGATTCAACCATTGTCCCCGTGATCAATCGCCGCGATGAACCCGTTGGTATTATTCGCGATTCGGACTTCAAAGCGTTTATCTACACCCCGTTTGGCCGCGAATTGCTGCAAAACCCGTCCAACCGGGCCTATTTGTCGCGCTTTTTGCGCCGCTGCCCCTCGGCCGATATTGGCACCAGCCTGTCTGATCTGCTTGAAACATTTGTGTCGGCCGACACGCTTGACGGGCTGATCCTGACCGAAGACGGGCGCTATCTGGGTGTTCTCGACCAGCGCGCTCTGTTGCGTGCTGTGAACGAACGCAACACCCTCAATGCCCGTGATGAAAACCCGTTAACCCGCCTGCCTGGCAACAGTGCCATTTATCGCTATGCGGCCAATGCCCTGTCCAAACCGCGCAAACGACGTTTTGCTGTCTATTTTGATTTCGACAATTTCAAACCGTTTAACGACCGCTACGGGTTCCGCCAGGGGGACCGCGCCATTTTGCTGTTCAAGGATATTCTGGGAAAGGCTCTGAGCCAGAATGCCTGGTTTATCGCCCATGTTGGCGGCGACGATTTTTTCGCCTATGTGCAATCGATTGATTTTGAAGACGCTGTTTTGGCCGTGCGTCGGGCACAAGCGATGTTTGACGAGGAAATCAAAAGTTTTTACGATCCCAACACCCGCGAAACCGGCTTTTTGCAAGGCAAAGGGCGCGACGGCAGCAATAAACGTTTTCCCTTGATGACAGTCAGTGCCGCCCTGATCAGGGTGCCGCCAAATCGCACCGATATCACGCTGGATCATATTTCAACCGAAGCCGCAAAACTGAAAGACCAGGCCAAAAACAGCCCGGACCGGTTTGCCACCGCCCTCTATGAAACTAGCGATTCGTATAGTAATCCTCCAAGTGCGGGTCAAACAGCCCCGGCCCGCGAACAGGTAGCACTCTTGGAGCAATATCCGGATTGATATTTATCTTTTTATTTTCAAATAGTTATTAAAAAAACACAGCCTTTGTCCGACGATTATATATGGCAATTATCCCCACAAATAAATAATGCTTCCCACGGTCAGCGGCCAGATTATGATGTGCGGCCTACCCGGTTGAATTTTTGTTTTTGTTTGCGCGGATATATCGCACGCCATGATCGGCAAAATTGGTTCTGTATATAATGCGGTTGTTCCTGCGGCCCTGCGCCCGATTGCGCCAGTTGCCGAACGTGCGGCGCGTGGCGATTTTGACCAGATCATTGACCAGACCGGCGAGGCCCTTAGCCCCTCCTCGCAACGCGATACGATTGGCGATGATCGCAGCGGACAAAAAAACCTGCCGCGCCAATCGCAAAATGCCGCTGCCAGCAGCGCAAGCGATGCCTATTCAGCCCTGACCATTGATGCAAACGAACCACAAAGCGCGGCGACCGGATATAGCAGTACCGGCCAGGCCGCAAACATTGCGGCCCTTAACCTGCCGCGCGGCAGCCGCGTTGACCTGACAGCATAAATATTAAAAGAAAGATGCTTTAAGGCCGTTCGATGATGAAAAACGCCCTTCCCCCCCAAACAGGGCCAGTGATCAGTTGCCGATGCCAAAAACATCGCGCCAGCCCTGCCACTGCCAAATCATTTCAGCCAATATATCGTAGCCTGCCGCATCGGGATGATATCCGTCCCCGCGACGCAAGGCGCGTTGCCATGTTTCATCGGTCCGGGTACGCGCCAACACATCAAAATAGGGAATATCCATTCCCTTGGCGGTTTCCGCAAACAGCTGGTTCAATCCTTCCAGCCGTTCATTGACAATTTTGCTCGACCGCCCGCCATCAATAACGGCCTGCGGCCCCACCCACAGGGTCGGGGCCATCGCGCGGGCTTTGGTCATGATATCGGTTGCATTGGCAAGCGATTGCGCATGCGACACCCGCATGGTGGTTTCCTCGCCGCGTTCCTGTGCGTGGTTGGCATCATTAAGGCCAAAGCAAAAAATCAGCACCAACGGAAAATCTGCGACCTGTCGGCGCGTAGCATCAGCCTGCCAGCGATCCTTTAAATCGCTGCTGGTTTCGGCACGAATGCCCAAATTATAAATCGTCGCATCCAGCCCGATATCGCTTAGCAACCGTTGGCCAAGGCGCATCGGCCAGCCGCCCTTTTGCCCGTCGCGCACGCCATTAACCAGGCTGTCGCCAAAAAAACAAATCCGATGGCCAATAATACGATCTGTCATTTTGTCTCCTGAGGCAGATTGGAATCCCGGCGGGTTGGAACATGATCGGCCATATAGGCCATCAAGCGGGTATGATCCGGGGTCATATCGTTTTCAAGCCAGTATTCTTCAGCCAGGCGCAACAATTGCCCCACCATCGGGCCGGGCGGCACCAGGTTTGCCTGCAATATATCGCGCCCCTTTACCGGCAATTGCGGTGCCTGCCACTCATGGGCACAGACCAACATTTCCTGCCAGCGGGCATTTTCACCCGGCATCGGGCGCTCTGCGTGGGCGGCATGATCTGCCCATGCCATGATCACGGCATCGCGAAAGGCATCGGCCCCTAAATGATACAAATGGCGGCGAATACGTTTGGCATCCATCACATTGCTGATCAGGCGGAAACTGGCCGTCATCAACGAAAACCGTTCGACTTCATCGTTGGATAACCGCAAAGAACGGGCGCATTGCGCGGCATGGGCAATGCCGTCATCGCCCCCCTTGTCCGATGTAAACAATGCCGCCATCCGGCGTAGCGGATCAATGGTAATCGCCGGATCGGCCAAGGCCGTGGTTTCAAGCCATTCAACAATACGCAGCCGGGGAATATTAACCAGTTCAGGCAAAATAACCGGCAAAACCGAAAACCCGACCATATTGCCAATGGTGGCGGCCGGCGTTTTGGCACGCAGCAATTTAAACATTTCATCGCGGATGCGTTCGCGCGATACACCGCGCAGCCCGGATGCCCCTTTGCGGCAGGCTTCGGCACCAATCGCATCAAGCGGCGGACGGCCAAAATGAGCAAAAAAGCGAAAGAACCGCAAAATGCGCAAATAATCCTCGGCAATGCGGTCTTCGGCCACGCCAATAAACCGCACCTTGCCCGCCCGCAAATCACTTTCCCCATCAAACGGGTCATAGATGGTGCCATCAGGGTCGCAATACAGGGCATTAAACGTAAAATCGCGGCGCTTGGCATCTAGCCACCAGTTATCGGTAAAGGCGACTTCCGCGTGGCGGCCATCGGTCATGACATCAACCCGCAGGGTGGTAATCTCATAGGAATATTCGTTGATAAGGGCCGTAATTGTGCCGTGCTGCAACCCGGTCGGAATCACACGAATGCCCGCATCCTCAAGGGCCTTCATGCTGGTTTCGGGTTTTAAATCGCAGGCAATATCCACATCACCCAGGTCGCGCGCCAAAAGGGCATCGCGCACAATGCCGCCGACATAGCGTGCCGTGCCGCCCTTTTGCGCCAAGGCGGCAAACAGTCGTGCTGTTTCAGGCGTTGCCATAACACCATAAGGGGCCAAATGGCCGGTGGGGTTAAGTTTTGTCATGCGCGTTCTTGCGAGGGATCAATCAGAAGGATCAAAACAAGCCGGTTTGGTTATTCCGGCTTTTTGGGTTCAAAATAGCCTGGCGAAATAACACCGTCTTTCAGTTCGGGGGCGTGATAAACCGAATCAGGCGAGGCACCGCTTGTCAGGGCGGTAAAAACCAAAATACTTCCGGCCAGCAAAACACCAATTAAAAACAGCAAAAGCCACGGTCCCTGGTCCCACGGTGGCACCACATCATGTCCTTCTCGGATCGCTTTTGTCCGCGCATATTTCAACCATATGGCGTAAATCACAAATGGTAAAATAATGGGCAGACCAATCTGGATAATTTCACGCAGCATGGCAGCTTTCTTTCTGAATTATCACAACGGCATCAATGACACGCCACAGCAACAAAGCCAAATCATTCAGCCCCACCCTTAAGCTATTTTCCGGTTGGCCGGGTCACGTTTTGCTGATGAGCCCTTAACACGTCGCTGAAATTCACCAGCATTCCCGCCGTTGCGCCCCAAATATAATAATGTTGATAGGGGATGGCAAAATAGCGCCGCCTGGCCCCTTCAAAATCCACGGTTTGCAGTTTCTGGTTGCCCGGTTCAAGAATAAACGACAAAGGCACCTCGAAAACCTCGTCGACTTCAAACGGATCGGCCACAATATCAAACGGCGGGGTTATGATACCCACAACCGGCGTCACCTGAAAACCGGTGACGGTATAATAATCATTCAACCGACCCAGCAGACGAATATGACGGCGATTCAGCCCGATTTCTTCTTCGGTTTCGCGCAAGGCCGTTTCATCCAGATCGGCATCGACATCTTCCTTGCGCCCGCCCGGAAAGCTGATTTGCCCGGCATGGGCCTTCAAATGGGCGGTTCGCCGGGTTAAAATCACCGATAATCCATCGTCACGATGCACCAGCGGCACCAATACCGCAGCAGCACGGGATTTAAGCGCGCCTTCGGCAAAGGCGCGCGCACGGGATTTGGAACCGGGAAAATCAACAGCATGGTCCCCAACACGCAATTTCAGACCCTCGCGCGGGGCATTCAAGGCCGCCATGATGTTGTCAGGTGTCATGCTTCATCATTCTCCACCGTGCCAATTTTAAAGAAACGTCCATGGCTGTAAACGCCAAGGACGGTGTCGGGGCTATCAGGGGCGGTTATTTCTTCGGCCCAGTCGACCAATTGATAAAAACTTGCACGGTTCAAACGCGCTTCAAGCCCGCGATCCAGCGCGATATAGGGCGATGGTTCACCGGTTTTGGGGTTTTCCTCCACCCGCAACGAATGGTTTTCATCAAGTTCCACCCACTGGTCAATATTGGTGCGCATCCGGATCACGCCGGTTTTGGCGGCGTGATCTCCCTCTTCGTCGGGCCGCGCCCCCGTCTCATCATGACCACGCGTCACCTCGACCACCACAAAGGCCGCGTCTTCCACATCGATCCGCGCCATTTCAGCGGGTGTCACCAGCCAATGCCCGCCTTCTTCGTCACGCTGTAAAACGGTGGCAAACAGTTTGACCAGTTCGACCCGGCCCATGGGGCCACCTTGATAATACCAGGTTCCATCACGATTTATGGACATAGGAATATCCCCGCATATTTGCGGATGACGGCCTGCGGGCGGTTTGCCGCTCCGCAGGCGTTTCCAAAGATTTTCGGCAAGATCGACAGTTTTATCGTTTTGGGTCATGCTATACACTTACGGTCAAGGTTTCTAATATAGCCTGCTTATTAACTAGTTTACGATCCTGGAATTGCCAGCCTGTGTGACAGCCCGATAGATCCAGCGCAACAGAGGATGCAGAATTTACGGCCATGACAAACACGCAGACCTTTCCTGAAGAATTTGGCATGTCGCGCGCCAGCAGCCTTGAACAGGATGCGGCCCGCCTTGATGCCTGTGTTGCCCGTCTGGGCGAAGCCCGCGATATGATCGCCTCTATCATATTCGGCCAGGATGAAGCCGTTGACCAGACATTGATCGGGGTTTTGGCCGGAGGTCATGTTTTGATGGTTGGCGCACCTGGCCTTGGCAAATCATTAATGGCCCATACCCTTGGCAAGGCATTGGGCTTACTTGATAAACGAGTTCAGTTTACCCCCGATCTGATGCCGGCCGATATTCTGGGCTCCGAAGTGCTTGACGACGGGCCCGATGGCAAACGCGCCTTTCGCTTTATCAAAGGCCCGGTTTTTTGCCAGTTATTGCTGGCTGATGAAATTAACCGTGCCAGCCCGCGCACCCAGTCGGCCCTGTTACAAGCCATGCAGGAACGCGAAATTTCGGTTGCCGGTTACAGCCATGCCCTGCCCGTTCCGTTCCACGTGCTGGCCACCCAGAACCCGTTGGAACAGGAAGGCACCTATCCCCTGCCCGAAGCCCAGCTTGACCGCTTTTTGTTGGAAGTGCGCCTTGCCTATCCCGATCAGGATGCCGAACGGCGCATTGTTGCACAAACAACAGGTCGCCATATCAACCGGCCCCGTCAGATTTTGCATACCGACGAACTGATCGAAGCCCAGGATTTTGTCCGTCGTCTGCCCATGCCTGATCGCGTGCTGGATACCATTATTGCCCTGTGCCGCGCGTGTCGCCCCGAAAGCACTTCGTTTACCGATATTGCCAACAATGTTGCCTGGGGGCCGGGCACGCGGGCCGCACAGTCGCTGTCGCTGGCATGTCGGGCGCGGGCCATGTTGCAGGGGCGTTTTGCCCCGTCGCCTGATGATGTTGCTGCCTTGGCTGTGCCAGTGTTGCGCCACCGTTTCGGGCTGACCTATGGCGCACGCGCCGATGGCTTTTCGGCCGCCTCGCTAATCACGGATGTTCTTTCAAAAATAAGGGATCAGCAAGCGTAATGGTGCCTGCGCGCAATTTGCCTGATCAGATTGCCGCCGCCCGTTCACTGGCGGCGCGATTGCCGCAACTTGTTGACGAATCCCGGCGGATGGCAACGGCCCTTCGCAGTGGTTTGCATGGCAATCGCAAGGTCGGTCCGGGCAGCGATTTCTGGCAATTTCGTCCCTATATTGCCGGTGATCCTACCGGCCAAATCGACTGGCGGCGCTCCGCGCGCAGCGACAAGACCTATATCCGCCAAACCGAATGGCAAGCCAGCCACACCTATTGGATATGGCCGCTATTTGGCATGTCATCGTTTTGGGCATCGGATGCCAAAGGCCCGCCCAAAGCCGACCGCATGATGGTGATCGCGCTGGCACTGGCCGATTTGCTGTTGCGCAATGGCGAAACTGTTGGCGCATTCGACCCGCCCCACAGCCGCATTACCGTGCATGACCAGCTTGCCAAACTTGGCCATGCCATGCTGGCTGCACCGTCGGACATGGATGCCGGTGGCAACAACATTCATCCCGGCCGTCGTCATACCGTACTGATAGTGGGGGATTTTCTGGAATTTGCCCCGCTTGAACGCGCGCCAGCACCGATACTGCGCCGCTTGGTCCACAATCAGAATGATGGCGCCCTGATACAGGTTCTCGACCCGGCGGAATGCACACCGGATTTTGCCGGGCGCATCGATTTCACTAACACCAATGACACCGTAATTTTCCGCAGTGAAAAATTTGAAGACCTGCGCGCGGAATTTATCCATCGCAGCCGGAAATGGCGTGGACGCATTCGCGATGCCGCAATGGCCAGCCAGTGGCTGTATGACCAGCACATCACCGACCAAAGCCCCAGCCAGACATTGCTGGCCCTTTACCAGCACATCACCGAACGACCGGTACGCAGTGGCAAAACAACGGCCAGCCCCCCCAACGCCGGGCATCGGCCATGATATTTGGTGCCGTCACGTTTTTATATCCTGTGCTGCTGGCTGGCTTGTTGTTGCTGCCGGTCTTATGGCTGATCATTCGCAGTGCGCCGCGCCGGCCGCGCAAAATAGTTTTCCCAGCCGCCCTGCTGTTAATTGGCGCGGCCCATAACCGCCGCAATGCCGAACACGCACCGCTTTGGCAAACGATTTTACGCAGCCTGATTTTACTGGCCTTAATACTGGCTGCCGCCCATCCGGTTTTAAACAAAACCGATTACGCCCCGGAAAACGGGGCCATATTGGTCATGGTTGATAACAGCTGGTCTGGCGCCGCCCACTGGCCCCAATACCAGCAGGGCATGAAACAAATCGTCAATCAGGCGCGGTTAAACAACCAGTCGATCTTTATTGGTGTTACCGCGCCCGAAGCAACAGGGGCCAACAGTAGCGACCTGCCGCCGCTCCAGGGTCCGCTATCGCCCCATGATGCCCAAAATGCATTTGATCGATTGCAACCCCACCCCTGGGCACCTGCCTACGCGGCCCTTGCCACAACGATTGCCGACCGGCAGGACATTACCAACGCCATCGCTGGCGCCATTCTTCTGACCAACAATATTGATGCCCCGGGCAAAGCAACACTTGCCACGGATTTATCGGCTGTATCGCCGCTTATCGTTGTGCATCCCGGTGCCGAAATTCATAACGGCACCATTGTTATCTCCGCCCTTGCGCGCAACCACAATGGCATGACCGTTACCCTAAGCCATAATGTACAGCCCGCCGCACGGCAAACCACACTGGTTGCACGCAATGATCGCGGACAAATCGTTTTGCGCCATCCGCTCACCATCGCCCAACAAACTGCACGCACCCGTATCGAAGTGCCCTTGCCCGGCGATATCGCCAATGCAATCCAGACCGTTGGCCTATCCGATATTGAAAGTGCGGCGGCCCTGTTTCAAACGGGAGCGAAATGGCAGCAACGCAAGGTTGGCATCGTGGTGAGTTCCGGCGAAGGCCCCGTCTTGCTCTCCGACCGGTATTTTTTCCTCGATCGGGCGATTTCACCTTATGCCAGCATCACCTATGGCACACTGGACAGCCTTTTGGGGCAAAAACCCGATATTCTGGTAACAACCGGCACCATACCGGGGCTTGGCAGCCAGCAGGGCGCACTGGCACAATGGATCGACAATGGTGGAATGCTGGTTCGTTTTGCTGGCTCCACCACCAGCAGCCCCGATGACCGGTTTTTGCCGGTGACATTACGGCTGGGCAATCGCGATTTTGGCGGTTCCATGTCATGGGAACGTCCAAAACATTTAACCCGCTTTGGCGAAAACAGTCCGTTTTCGGGCTTGCCTGTGCCCGAAGAAATAACCGTAACACGGCAATTGTTGGCCGAACCCGACCGCGACATTGTTGCAAAAACCTGGGCCCGCCTGACCGACGGAACCCCGTTAATTACCAGCATCGCGCAAAATGCCGGGCGCATTGTTTTATTCCATGTCACACCGTGGGCGGACTGGTCCAATTTGCCAATGTCCGGGTTATTTGTCGAAATCTGGCAACGCCTGCTCCCCCTTGCCAGTCCCGAAAACCCGTCTTCCCCGCAAATACAGACATTACTTGCCCCGCAATCAATCCTGGATGGTTTTGGCCGCGCCCATCAGCCAGATCCGACGGTGCTGCCTTTGCAAACCGACAGCGAAATACCTGGGCCCCGTCACCCGCCCGGTATTTATGGTCAAAATGGCCAGGCTATTGCCTATAATCTCGGCCCGTATCTGACCGGGCTGGATGTGCCGGTGCGCTGGCCCGATCAGGCACAAATCAAAACCCTGTCTGACGATAACCAGGTCGATCTGGCAACCTTGTGCGTTTTTCTCGCCTTCTGCCTGTTTCTGCTTGATACCCTGATCCTGATTATAACCGGTGCCAACAACCGGTTTCAGGGCCACCGGCGCGGCAAAAAAATGACAAAAGACCTGGCAAAAGCCGACAGGAACGCTGCGATGCAATCAACGACGTTCGCGGCCCAACCGACATCGCGGCCGACAACACGCACCCTTTTCATGCTATTTCTTGTGTCGGCAGGTGCCCCTTTGATACTGGCCGGGTTGGGCCGCGTCCCCCCTGCGCACGCACAGGAAGAAAACGTAACACCGCGTGATTTTCAGGCCGCCTTGCATCCCAGGCTGGCTTATATGGAAACCGGCGTTGCCGCCATCGACAGGCTGAGCCATGCCGGTCTTGCAGGGTTAACCGATACCTTGCGCAAACGCACAGCAGCCGATTTGGCCGCCCCTGTCATGATCAATCCGCAAACCGATGATCTTGGTTTCTATCCGCTGATTTACTGGCCGCTGGCGGAAGGACAAAACGAACTGTCAATCTATGGCCGCGAACAATTGAACCGGTATCTCGCCAATGGCGGCATGATCCTGATTGATACCCGCGACCGCGAGGTTGAACCCGCCCGTTTGCGCAGCCTGCTTGCCGGTATTGAAATACCGACACTGGCCCGCGCCCCGCGCAATCATATTATTTTTCGCAGCTTTTACCTGCTTGACCAGGCCTATGGCCGGTTTGATGCCACATTATGGGTCGATGCCCGCCCCGACCCGCGACTTGATGGTGTGGCATCGGTTCTGTTTGGGGGCAATGACTGGGCGGCATCCTGGGTTCAAACCCGGTTAGAACTCGAACAATACGGCACCGCCACGCGCAACCCGATAGACGATATTTCGCCCCGCCAGCACGAGCTGGCCCTGCGATTTGGCGTTAATCTGGTAATTTATGCCCTGACCGGCAGCTATAAAGGCGATCAGGTTCATTTGCCTGCCATCCTTGAAAGGCTGGGCAGATGAACAGCTTGCAGGATTTTCAAATCAATCCGCTGATTGCACCGGGCTGGCTTGGCATGTTAACCGTGGTGGCGGTTAGCCTTGTTATTGTTGCCCTCGCCTTGCGGTTACGCGGCAGCATCTGGCGCGCAGGGATGATGGCATTGTTGCTGGTCGGGTTGCTGGCCCCGCAATTTACCGATCAGTCCCACGAAAAGCTAAGCGACATTATTCTGGTTCTGGCGGATCGTTCCGACAGCCAGAAACTGGGCAACCGAACCGCCCAAACCGATCAGGCGATTGAGGCATTACACCAAAAATACGATAATGATCCTGACATCGACCTGCGAATTGAAAATGTGCCCGGCACAACACACACCAACATGTTTGCCGCCCTTGACCGTCTTTTGGGGGGCATCCCGCGTGAAAGGTTGGCCGGGGTTGTCATGATCACGGATGGGCAGGTCCATGATGTTCCCAACCGGTTGCACTTAAACGCCCCCTTGCATGTTCTCATCACCGGCACCCGGGACGAACGCGACCGACGCCTGCAAATGCACCAGAATGTCGATTACGGCATTGTCGGGAAAAACGCCGAATTCATTGTCGAAGCCATCGACCCCGATATGGTCCCCGGGGCACCGCTGGGCGTGACCCTGTTGCAAGAAGACGGCACGGTCCGGCGCTTTACGATGCCCGCCAACCAGAAGACACCGATTAGCATTCCGATACCCCATGCCGGGCCGGTTATTGCCGAATTGCGCATGGCCGCCCTTCCCAACGAAACCGACACCACCAACAACCGGCTTATTTTAGAGACCACCGGGGTCCGCGACCGGCTTCGGGTGTTGTTACTATCGGGCGAACCCCACCCTGGCGAACGGGCCTGGCGCAATTTGTTACGCGCCGACCCCGGGGTTGATCTGGTTCATTTCACCATTTTGCGTCCGCCGGAAAAAGGCGACGACACCCCGATCAACGAACTGGCACTCATCCCGTTTCCGATTCGCGACCTGTTTGAAGTTCGCTTGCCGCAGTTTGACCTGGTGATATTCGACCGCTATCAACGCCGCGGGGTGTTGCCAGTGCAATATCTGGAAAAGGTTGTTGAATATGTGCAAGGCGGCGGGGCCGCACTTGTGGTGGCCGGGCCTGAATATATTGCCGCCGACGGCCTTTCCGATACGGTTCTGGGGCACTTGATGCCGCTTGCCGCCACCGGACGTATTCTCGAACAAAGATTTGTCCCCAAGGTGAATGAAACCGGGCGTCTGCACCCGGTGACCTCGGCCATTGCCGGACCACGACAGGCCACCCCCAAATGGGGCCCGTGGTATCGGCAACTTGAAACCCGGCCAACCAATAATCAGGCCATGACAGTGATGACCGGCATCAACGACCTGCCGTTATTAACCCTGTCGCGGGTCGGCGACGGGCGGGCGGCAATTTTAACCAGCGATCAGATGTGGTTGTGGCAACGCGGGCACGATGGCGGTGGCCCAATTGCCGAATTGCTCCGCCGGTTATCACACTGGTTAATGAAGGAACCGGCACTGGAAGAAAACACCATTGAAACAACCCGGTCCGCCGACGGATCGTCGCTGAACCTGACGTGGCACAAAATCGGTGCCGATCCGCAAACAGCAACGGCACTTGATCCGGTAACGTCCCGCGCCATTCAGGCCCCCTTCACCCGCCAGCCCGACCAGACATGGCAGGCCCGCATTCCGATCGCGCAGCATGGCCTTATTCGCATTACCGCGCGTGACGTCGAAGGCAAAAGCCAAACAGCCCTGCATGTGGACCGCGATGTCCTTACCCGTGAACGGCGCAACACCGCATCAACCACCGAAATCCTAAGTGATGTTGTTTTAGCCAATCACGGCTATATTGGCCGGGTAGAAAGCGGTTTGCCATCCTGGCGGCGGGTTGACCGTGACGCGATCTGGCATGGGTCAAACTGGGCAGGAATGGTCCGCACCGACAGCTATCGCACCCTGATTGGCGCCACCACCACCTTGTTGCCGTTGCCTGCCCTTGCTTTCATTGGCGTTATATTGTGCCTGTTTGGCTGGCGACGCGAAACACGATAGGGACGCGTTTCCTGGCAAAATGGGTCATATTAAAGGAAAAGTACTTTAATGTTCAGGTGCGCGTCGCTTGTGCGTCCGATGGCGTGCTGTCTGAAACAGCTTCATTAACACCGGTACGTTTGATCTTGCCACAGGGTCCGCGCATGTCGATGGCCAACCCGTTATCAAACCGTTCCACCAGAAAATCGATAAACAGGCGCACCTTGGTCGGCAGATGGCGGCGTTCCGGGTAAACCGCGTAAATACCGCCCCCCAGCCGGGTCGAATAATCCGTCAGGATTGGCACCAGCTCGCCACTATGCATGGCATTGGCAATGATAAATTCCGGCTCGCCTGCAATGCCCAGACCGCGCCGGGCCGCCGTTGCGGTAAATTCACCATTATTGCACCACAAAACCGGGTTCACCCGCACGCTGGTATGGCCATCCGGGCCATCAAAATCCCAGATATTGGGATTGGGCATATTGGTATAGGCAATCACGTCATGGTCGCTTAAATCGGCGGGATGTTTGGGGGTACCGTGTTTTTTAAGATAATCGGGCGACGCCACCAGTTGGCCGTGAAAATCGGCCAGTTTGCGGGCGATCATGCTCGAATCGCGCAGGCGCGTAATGCGTATCGCCATGTCAAACCCTTCCGCCACCAGGTCAACCATATGGTCGGCCAGATGAATATCCACCTTCAACCCCGGATAAAGCTGCATAAAATCGGCGATCACGTTGGGTAAAAACTGCTGCCCGAATGTTAAAGGTGCCGAAATGCGCAATATCCCGCGCGGCGTGCCGCGCAAATCGGTCAGGGCGTGTTCCGCTGTTTCAATTTCTTCGACCACCCGGGCGCAATGCTGATAAAATGTAGACCCGGCATCGGTCAGGCTTAATCGCCGGGTTGTGCGGTTCAACAGGCGAATGCCAAGGCTGTCTTCAAGTTTGGTAACATGTTTGCTAACGGCGGATTTGGACATGCCCAGCTTGCGTGCCGCCCCGGAAAAGCTCTGTTCTTCCACCACCCGGGCGAAAACCGTCATGCCATCAAGATTACCAATAAGCATCATATCATCCTTGCTGTACCGCCTGCATTGCACCGACTGTTGCGCATTTGGAAACAAATTAATGTCACATCACCCCATTGTCTTCAACTTGGAAAACGTCAAAATGAGGACAACAGATATGGGAATTTTGAAGGTCTGCTATCTAAATAGCGGACCAAGACAAAGGAAGCAGAAATGGGATTGTTGATAGACGGCGTCTGGAAAGACCAATGGTACGATACCAAATCCACCGGCGGCAAATTCAAACGCCAGGACAGTGCCTTTCGCCATCAGATTTCAGCCGATAGCAACAGCCCGTTTCCGGCTGAAAAAGGGCGCTATCATTTGTATGTGTCCTATGCCTGCCCGTGGGCGCATCGCGCCCTGATCTTTCGCAGCCTGAAAGGGCTGGAAGACATGATATCGGTTTCGGTAGTGCATTGGCGCATGTTGGAAAACGGTTGGGAATTTTCGCCCGAAGATGGCCTTGGCGATGACATTGGCAATCGCGATTTTATGCATCAGGTCTATAAAGATGCCGACCGGAAATATACCGGGCGGGTGACGGTGCCGGTGCTGTGGGACAAAAAAACCGACCGCATCGTCAATAACGAATCGTCCGAAATCATCCGTATGCTCAATACCGCCTTTGACGGGCTGGGTGCCAAACCGGGCAACTATTACCCGGAACATCTGCGCGCTGAAATTGATGCGGTTAACGAACGGGTTTATCACGACGTTAACAACGGGGTTTACAAATCGGGCTTTGCCACAGCACAGGACGCCTATGAAACAGCCGTCACAACTCTGTTTTCGACGCTGGACTGGCTGGAAAACCGCCTTGATCAGCACCGCTTTCTGATGGGCAATGAATTGACCGAGGCCGACTGGCGGCTCTTTACAACCCTGGTCCGCTTTGACTCTGTCTATCACGGCCATTTCAAATGCAATATCCGCATGCTGAAGGACTACCCCAATTTATGGGCCTATACCCGCGACCTGTATCAGCATCCCGGTATCGCCCAAACCGTGCATTTCGATCATATCAAAGGCCATTATTACGAAAGCCACACCATGATCAATCCAACAGGGATCGTCCCGCTTGGCCCTGATCTGGATTTTAAGGCCCCGCACAACCGCGCAGAACGATTCCAGGGCTAAGCCCCCCCCCTGTCTGCCAACTTGCACCTTGCCATTAAACAGGTCACAAAGATTGCTTCCTGACCTGTTTAATGGTGCTGCCAATGCCTTCGATCCAGAATATCTACGATGATCCGACCTTCCACAAAGGGTATCGCGCGCTGCGCCAAACCGGCAGCGGTTTAAATGATGTTCTGGAACAACCGGCGCTGCGCAGCATGTTGCCCGAAAGCCTTGCCGGGCTGGATATTCTGGACCTTGGCTGCGGCTTTGGTGATTTTGCCCGTTATACCCGGAGCCAAAAGGCCGCATCCGTCGTTGGGATGGATGTTTCGGCCAAAATGTTAGCATCGGCACGCCAGATGACAAACGATAACGGCATTACATTCGAGCAAGGCGCAATTGAAAACCTTACGGCAACGTCCTTTGCCAAAAGGTCGTTTGATCTGATCGTATCCTCGTTGGCGCTACATTATGTGGCCGACTACCCCGTTGCCATTGCCAATATTGCCCGTCTGTTAAAGCCCGGCGGCAGACTGGTGATCTCTGTCGAACATCCGATATGCACCGCGCTGGCCGCTCAGAAATGGCAACAGGATGCCGCAGGCAATGACCTGTTTTGGCCGATTGACAATTACCGCGATGAAGGCCCCAGGCACACCAACTGGTTTGTCGATGACGTGATCAAATATCACCGAACCGTCGAAACCTATGTGAATGGCCTTCTTGATACCGGGTTACAGTTAACCCGTCTTCTCGAACCCGAACCGGTGACATTGGGCAGCAATACCAAATGGGACAACCATCGTCGCCGACCGCCCTTTTTACTTTTGGCCGCCCAAAAGCAATGACAGACGATGGTAAATGGTCCCCGAAACGAAAAAACCCCCTTGGCGTATGTGCCGAGGGGGTTTTTACTTTTAAAATGCGAACCTGATTAATTCAGGCGGCCTTTGATTTCAGAAATCGCGCTATCAACCAGTTCGTCAGCCTTCGCACCGGTAACCTTTTCGGTCACCATTGCAAGGGTTGCCTGAGTGGCAATTTCAGCCACATGAGCCCGAACTTCCGCAACAGCCTGGGCTTCCAGGTTGCCAATGCGGTCCAGGGCCTGCTGTTCACGACGCTTAAGCGACGCTTCAAGTTCGGCCTTGGCGTTTACCAGCATGCGGTCGGCTTCAGCCTTGGCATGGGCACGAATTTCATCAGCCTCTTTCAGTGCTTCGCGCTGCTTGGCCTGATATTTGGCCAGAAGCTCCTGAGCTTCTTCACGCAGGCGTTGCGCTTCGTCAAGTTCGTTGGAAATCTTGCCAGCACGTTTATCAAGTGCTGCCGAGATCCCCTTTACAACCTTGAAGCCGCCAAAAATGACAACAACCAGGAAAGCAAGGGTGACCCAGGTTTCCGGATTGGTGAAGAAACTACCGTGTTCTGCTTCCATGGTGTTTATTCTCCAATCACTGCCGCAACTGCATTTTCAGCAGTTTTGGACTGAACCTTGACGCCGATCAGTTTTGCGGTTGCGTCGCGGGCAATATCGGCCGCGGCTTCGAACACACCACTGAGCGCGGTTGTCTTGGCTTGTGCAATCCGCTTTTCGGCTGCAGATGTCTTTTCAGACAGCTTCCTGGCCATTGCTTCGGTTTCGACAGCCTGCTGTGCAGTTGCCTTCTCCGATGCTTCGCGAATATCAGCATGAGCGGCATCCCGGGCTTCTGCCAGGGCTGCTTCATACCGTGCGATGGCGGCATCGGTTTCGTCTTTCAACGCCCGTGCCTTGCCAAGATTGTCTTCGATAGTCTTGTGACGGCGTTCAAGAACGTCACCAACTTTCGGCAGGGCAATTTTCGACATCAAAAAATAAAGGACGGCGAAAACAACAACCAGCCAGAAAATCTGGGACGGGAACGACGAAATATCAAACTGCGGCATAGCCTACTCCCGAATTCAACGACACCGGCGAGAGTTCACCCTCGCCGGGCCGAGTATTCGCGCAACGGGCGCCGATTAGCCGAACAGAACGATCAGCGCAACGACGAGTGCGAACAGTGCAATAGCTTCGGTAACGGCAAAGCCGATCCAGCCATAAAGTTCAACATCGGCTTTGGCAGCCGGGTTACGACCGACAGTTGCGATCAGGCTTGACCAAATGTTACCCACCCCGATACCGGCACCAATCATACCAATAGCAGCCAGGCCAGCACCGATCATCTTTGCAGCATCGAGTTCCATAACTTCACCCTTTCGAAATTTCTTACAGGCAATAAGAAAAGATCACACCAGTCCACAGCACATCAGTGCATATGGATCGCATCATGGAGATAGATGCAGGTGAGAATTGTGTAAACATAGGCCTGAAGCGCGGCAATGCCGAACTCCAGAACGGTAATCCCCGTCAGCATTGCGAAAGGAAGCACGCCGAAAATGCCGATGAGTCCGACGAATCCGCCAATCACTTTCAGCATGATATGGCCGACCGTCATATTTGCGAATAGTCGGATAGCCAGGCTGAACGGACGAGAGAAATAGGAAATGATTTCGATCGGGATCAAAATGATCGCGGTTGCTATCGGGGCACCTTCCGGGAAGAACATACGCAGATAATGCGTTCCGTGGCGCGCAAAACCGATAATCGTCACACCGACAAAAATCACCAGAGCCATCGCAAACGTTACGATAATGTGGCTCGTAAAGGCAAAACCGTGCGGGATCATCCCTAAAAGGTTCCCGAACAGCACAAACATGAAAAGCGTGAAAACAAACGGGAAATACTTGCGCCCGGCAGTTCCCACATTATCTTTGAGCATGTTGGCGACGAATTCATACATCACCTCGGCTGCACCCTGCCAACGTCCCGGCACCAGTGCGCCACGACGCATGCTAAGCGTCATGAACGCCGTTACGAGAACGGCTGCGATCACCATCCAAAGGGCGGAATTGGTGAAGGATACATCAAATCCACCTACCGAAAGATCGGCCAACGGCTTGATTTTAAACTGCTCTAGCGGTCCAGCCACCGTAATCCTCGCTCAATCTTGTCAGGCCAAGGATTATTCCTTGTCCCCCTGCTTGGGCTTTCCCATCGCACGTCCAAGTCCAATGGCACTATCATACCCTTTGGCTGCGCGATAGGCGTTAAGTCCCCCGGCACCTGCCCCAAGAATGACAAAAAGGACAAGCAACAAAGGCATCGTATTAAAAAACCGGTCAAGTCCCCAACCAATTAACAACCCGACAACGACAGCAGCGATCATTTCCGCTGATATCCGCATGCCAAGCGCCATGCCCGCCGATGAACTTTTCCGGCCCCCCGAAACCGGGCCTTGCTTTTCTTCGCGCCGCCCGACGACAGCTGTTAATTTGCGATCCAGTTCAGCTAACGAGGCGCGATCTTTTTCTTCGCTCATCGTAACAAACTCCGCGCTAACAGCCTTGTTGGCAACACAAGGAAAGGCGCGGGCAACATACTTAGCCCCCCATAGGCTGTCAAGCCGTAAAACCCGGATGGTTGCCGCATGGAAAACCTCATTTAACAAATTGAAAAATAACAATTTTTACCGAAATACCACACTAAAAGCCCCTCAGGTGTGTTCGGGATCACTCCTGTTAAACCCATGCCCGGAAACAACCTCCACCCCGCACAACCGGCGGTTTCCCTAGGTTCCACGACAGAAAATGCCACATTTGGACACGCATTCGCCCTAGCTGGTTAAATTAAGCTCATGCTGTTCTTTTTGCGAATAAACTTCTGCCTGACGCAAATCAACCGACACCAGCGACGATACACCACGTTCTGCCATGGTAACACCGAACAAGCGATTCATCCGTGCCATCGTCATACGATGATGGGTAATCACCATGAATCGCGTATTGGCATGACGGCCAATGGCCTCAAGCAACCGGCAAAAGCGGTCAACGTTGGCATCGTCAAGCGGGGCATCCACTTCATCGAGCACGCAAATCGGGGCCGGGTTGGTCATAAACACAGCAAATAGCAGGGCCATCGCGGTCAGGGCCTGCTCGCCACCAGATAGCAATGACAGGTGCTGCAGTTTTTTGCCCGGCGGAGATGCCATAATTTCCAACCCGGCATTTAGCGGGTCATCGGCATCGGTCAGCATCAGATGGGCATGGCCACCGCCAAACAGCCGGACAAACAACTGCTGGAAGTGCTTGTCGACCTCCTCAAACGCCTTGTTAAGGCGCTGGCGGGCTTCGCGGTTAAGCTGGTTAATGCCATTGCGCAACTTGTCGATGGCGGCCAGCAAATCGTCACGTTCGGTCGCCAGGGTGTTTTTCTGTTCTTCCATCTCGGCCAGTTCGACCTCGGCGCGCAAATTAACCGCCCCAAGGTTTTCGCGTTCGCGCGACTGGCGGCCAAGGCGGGCTTCAATATCGTTTTCGGCGGGCAATGCGTCGTTCTGGTCCAACATGGCCAGGTCTGCCAACTGGTCTGGCGTGGCATTCACCCGTTCGCGAATCCGTTCGATCAAATCGCGGCGATATTGTTCGGCCTGCTCTAGCAAAGCCTCGCACCGCACCCGGCCTTCGCGGGCATCGGCCAGTTTTTGTTCGGCATCCTTCAAGTCCTGATCGGCCTCGCGCTGGGCGGTTTCGGCATTGACCAGCGCATCGGCGCTGTCCTTGCGGGTTTGTTCCGCCATGGCGATGCGATCGCTTAGAATGGCACGGCGTTCCTCGATCTCATCGGGGCGCAGTTCCAGCTCTTCCAGCTCCATCTGCGCTTCTTCCTGGCGTTCGCGCAATTGGGCCACGCGGTCACCCGCCCCTGCGGCACGTTCGTTCCAGGTGGCAATTTCATTTTCAACAAATTCCAGCCGTTTGCGCCGCCCCGACATATCGCGCTGCATCCGCTCAAGCTGGCTGCGCGCCTCCATCTGGTCGGCCCGCGCATCAGAAAGATCGGCGCGCTTTTCATTTAGTGCTGCCTTGATTTCAATCAGGCCTTCGCTGCTTTCCTGCGGTGTTGCGGCAAGTTTTTCCTGCTCGGCAATCAGTTCATCGAGGTCCTGGCGGGTGCGGTTAACCACCTCTTCGGCAGTTTGCAGTCGGCCTTCAATGGCGCTGGCATCGCGTTTGATATTGGCAATTTCCTCGCGCGCGCGCGAAAGCTGGCTATCGGCTTCGCGCGCCGCACGGTGGGCTTCCTGTTCAGCATTGCGGGCTTCGGTAATCTGGTCGTTCAGGCGTTCCACATTGTCACGCGCCGTTTCGGCCCGTTCCGTGCTTTCTGCCACAACATCGTCCATTTCGTCGCGTTCGGCGCGCAATTCTGCCAGCCGGTTACGCTGGCGCAACCGGGCCGCAGCAGGCAGTTCTGCCCCGGCCAAAATACGATAGCCATCCCAGCGCCATAACGCCCCCTCGCGCGACACCAACCGCTGCCCGGTTTGCAAATCCCTGGACAGCCAGTTGCCGGTCGCATCGTCCTCGACCACGCCGATTTGCCATAAACGCCGGTTCAACACTGCCGGTGCCAGCACAAACCGGGCCAACGCCAGCACATTGTCGGGCAAGGCAGGATCATCGGTTGATGGGTCCACCCCGGCCCAATGGGTAGGGGATTGAATGGCGTCAGGCGCATCCAGGTCTTCACCAAGGGCGGCGGCCATCGCCAGTTCCAACCCGCCCTGCACCGTGATCTGTTCGATCATGGGGGTATATTCGTCGTCACCGCTGGACTTAACCAGACTTTCGAGACCGTCGATTTCGGCAATCAGGCGGGTTTTGCGGGCTTCGACATCGCGCTGGGCATCACGGGCATCGTTTTCGGCAATTTTGGCGGCATCTTCACGATCACGAAGTTCGGCCAGGCGCATTTCGGCATCTTCAATCGCCATTTTGCGTTGCTCGACCGTTTCTTCGCACGCTTCCAATGCCATTTCCGCATCTTCAAGGGCATCGCTAAAATCGGCCTCAACCCGGATATCATCTAGTTTCGCCACCGCCTCGTCATAACGATCCGTCAGGCGAATACGGCGCGCGCCCAGTTCTGACAGGCGCTGCTGCACCGATTTTAACCGGGCATCTTCGGCGGCGGCACGGGTTGTCAGTTCGTCAACTGTGGCTTCAAGCTCTTCAACCTGCAGCGCTTTTTGTGCAGCGCGTTCGCGGGCATCATCAAGCTCGTCATCCTCGCCACCCTGGGCATCCCGAAGCTCCTGACGCTCATATTTCAGCTTGTCCAACGCCCCCTGGGCATCATTGGCCAGTTCTGCCTCGCGTGCCAGATCGGCGTTAATTTGCTGAACCCGGGCGCGCAATTGCGCCATCTGGGTTTCAATTTGCTGCTTGTCTTTATCTAACCCTTCACGCTCGATCACCAGGCGCTGCAAGGCGGCACTGGCTTCGGCTTCCTGTTTGCGCAAATCGGGCAGACTGGCGGCAATATGGGCTTGCCGGGTGGTTGCACGGGTGACTTCGGCGGTTAAATCGCGCACGGCCGATTCCCCGGCCACCAGCAATTCACGGGCTTCGTTCTGGCGTTTTGCCGCTTCTTGCCAGCGAATATGAAACAGCAAGGCCTCGGTCTGGCGAATGCTTTCGCTTAGCTTGCGATAGCGTTGTGCCTGCCGGGCCTGTTTTTGCAGCGATGAAATCTGGCTCTCGAGCGTGACGAGAACATCTTCGAGACGTTCAAGGTTCTGATCGGCACTTTTTAACCGCAACTCGGCCTCGTGGCGGCGCGAATGCAGGCCGGTAATCCCGGCGGCCTCTTCTAGCACCAACCGGCGTTGCGATGGTTTGGCCCCGATCAGCGCGCCAATTTTGCCCTGCGATACCATGGCATTGGACCGCGCACCGGTTGCGGCATCGGCAAACAGCAATTGCACATCACGCGCGCGCACATCCTTGCCATTTACCTTGTAATTAGACCCGCCACCGCGTTCGATACGGCGCACGACCTCAAGTTCTTCATGATCATTAAACATCGCCGGGGCACGACGTTCGGCGTTATCAAGCACCACGGCCACTTCGGCCACATTGCGCGCCGGTCGGGTCGACGTGCCACCAAAAATAACGTCGGACATATCTGATCCGCGCATTTGCTTGGCCGATGTTTCGCCCATCACCCAGCGCAGGGCTTCAACCAGATTGGATTTGCCACAACCATTCGGGCCGACAACACCTGTCAGCCCGTCTTCAACCCGTAATTCGGTTGAATCAACGAAGGATTTAAACCCCGTCAGTCGCAGCGACTTGAATTGGACCAATCAGTTCCCCCGGCCGATAAAGGCCCGTGTGTTTTACCGGCGCATTCCATAACGCGCCGGTAAATCATGTTTCAATCGTTTAGTTGGTCAGATCGTCAACCTTGTCAGCAAAGAATTCCAGATCCTTTTCGCCAGCATAGGTTTTTCCGTCGATCAGAAAGGTCGGCGTCGAATTGACATTGTATTTCTGTTCGGCTTCCAGGCGCGCACCAACGATGCCGTTCATCAACGTTTCATCGGCCAGACATGTGTCAACCATCTCGCCATCCATACCGGCAAAACGGGCAACCTGCTTGATGCCTTCAATCGGATCTTTGCTCCGTGCCCAGGTCATCTGCGATTTAAACAGCAATTCCAGAACCCCGAAATAACGATCATCGCCCGCGCATTGCGCGACGGCCGATGCGCGCAATGCAACCCCGTCTAACGGGTAATCGCGATAAATCCATTTTACTTTGCCGGTATCGATCAGTTCTTTTTTGACCTCGGGAAATACCTCGTTGGCAAACCGTGCGCAGTGCGGGCAAGTGAAAGATGCATATTCAACAATCGTCACCGGCGCATCTTCTGCACCCATTACATGTTCTTTATATTCGGTGGCTTGCGCCCCCTGAGCAGTCAGTGCTGCCAGAGAAACACCAACCACGGCAACAAGGTATTTAAACGGCTTAAGCAAGGAAACCTCCGTTAAAACAAACTTTTGCGATTACAAGCCGGTTGCGCACGCCAAGTCAACACAGCCGCGAAAACTGCCATTGATCCAACGAGTCGCAAACATCACCCGCAAATGGGGCAAATCCGTGTTTATCCTTTGTCGGACAATGATTCGACAAAAGCAGATACCGGATGCATACCGCACACATATCACCGCCAGTCAAATTCAACCATAAACACGCACCCTTGCGCTTCTGATCATTTTTTTCCGGCACCACTGACATGACGACCCAAACGCAATAGCACTTCCCGCAGGGCCGGGTCTTCGATTTCATTGATCACTTTTTCGCTATCCTGGCGAATTGGGCCTTCAGGCACATGAACCGGACGGCGAATACGGGCTTCGGGGCGAGAAATTTCGCCCTGCATCATCTTGATGCGCTCTACCGCACGATAGCCAAAATAGGTATTCACCCGATCAATGATTTGCGGCATGCGATGCTGCAGCTCCAGGGCCATTGGCCCCGAGACCCGCACAATCAGGGTGCCCCCGCCCGCATTTTCACCACGCGGCTGGCTGTAGCGCACCGGTGCAGTGCAATCTTCCAGGGCCGGACCAACAATTTCGCCCCAGTGCAATAAAATCTCGGCCTGAAAAAAGCCGCGCTTGCGCACCAATGGACGGGTCAGGTTCGAAACAATCGGCGCCACATTGCGCAGGCCCGCACGACGGTCGGTATTGCCCATCGGGGTAATTTTCTGGCGTTTCTTAACCGCATTTTTGGCGCCAACACGGTTCCCACCCTGATCCAGGCCAGATGCGCGAAACGTATCACCGGTATCTTTTCTATTGGTCATGGCAATATCTTTATCTCTTGCTCAGGGCTTTTTCTCTTGCTCAGGGCTTTTTCTCTTGCTCAGGGCTGTTTTTTCTTGCTCAGGGCTGTTTATCCCCTAGGGTCGCATCAAATTTGTCACCGCTTTCGCCATCCCGCACACCATATCACGGAAACGCCGTGCATTTCACTGATCAAGACATCAACACCCTGCGTCGCACCATGCTTGAATGGTATGATCGCCATCATCGTACCCTGCCCTGGCGGTCAGAACCGGGCGATTTGCCCAATCCATATCACGTATGGCTTTCCGAAATCATGTTACAGCAAACCACGGTCATTACCGTAGGGCCTTATTTTGCTGCCTTTCTGGCGCGCTGGCCCACCGTCACCGATCTGGCCAATGCCGATTTGGACGAAGTTTTGCACGCATGGCAAGGATTGGGCTATTACGCACGCGCACGCAATTTGCACAAATGCGCCAAAGTGGTTGCCGACGCCTATGCTGGCCAGTTCCCCGATACCGAAGACGGTTTGTTAAAATTGCCCGGGATTGGCCCCTATACCGCCGCGGCGGTATCGGCCATTGCCTTTAACCGCCCGTCCAGCCCGGTGGATGGCAATATCGAACGGGTGATTTCACGGCTGTTTGCGCTTGAAACACCGCTGCCCGACGTCAAACCGGAAATAAAAGAAAAAACCGCCACCCTGACACCACCAGACCGCCCCGGCGATTACGCCCAGGCCTTGATGGATCTTGGCGCGACCATTTGCACCCCGCGCAACCCCGCCTGTGGCATTTGCCCATGGCAGGCATTTTGCGAAGGGCGTAAAACTGGCATTGCCCCGGATCTTCCGAAAAAACGCAAAAAACCGGCCAAACCCACCCGGGTTGGCTATGCCTTTTGGATCCAGCGCGACGATGGTCAAATCCTGATCCGCCGTCGCCCGGAAACCGGTTTACTAGGCGGACTTTATGAAGTTCCCGGCAGTGAATGGCGCGCCATCGAGGCCCCGGATGCCATTATGCGCGACGAAGCCCCGCTTAAAACGGACTGGCGTGAACTTGGCGGCACCGTTGGGCATACATTTACCCATTTCCATCTTGATATCACCATTCTGGCAACCCGGTTTAACAACGATGCGGCAATTGAACCAAAGGGCATCTGGACGACAATTGACGGCCTGGCGGATTTTGCCCTGCCAACAGTCATGAAAAAAGTTGTCCGTCACGCTTTGAAACATCTGTGACAAGCGATCAAATACGCCAACCGGCGTTTGACCCGCGTCATCGCATCATACCACAACAAAAAGGCCCGCAAACTGGCGCGGGCCTTGGTATCAAGCATTGAAGATGAAAAAATCAGGCGGTTATATCAACAACCTGACCACGCCCGCTGCTTTCAAGCGGCTTTGATTGCGCTTCCTGTGCCTGGGCGGCCTGTTCAACACGCTGTGCCGGGGGGACTTCCAGATCATTGCCACCCGTTTCCGCAATCGGGGCTGCGGCCTGTTGAATCTGCATCGGATTGGGCACGTACGCCGCACCATAACCACCAATCTGCATGACAATCTCCAATCCGCTAAACTTATCAACCCCGGATTTATAGCAGAAATCATCGCAAAACAAAAAGGCCGAAACGCGCAATGCGGCGTTTCGGTCTTCACATTTATGTCAGCAGAGCCGTTTTCAAGGCCGCACCCAAAGCAGAATCAGGCCGACATCGTGCCCATTTCCTGACGCAACTGGGTACGCAGATTGTCAATCGAAACCAGTCGTCCGTCACATTTATAGTGCCAGTAAGTCCAGCCATTACAAGCCTGTGCGCCCTGAACCTGGGCCCCGACCTGATGGATTGAACCTGCAGCATCCTTATGCGCAATAGAGCCGTCTGCACGAACCAGCGCTGCGACATTGCCCCGGTTGTCGTAAATTTTTTCGCCCGGCGTCAAAAGCCCGCGTTCGATCACAGCGCCAAACGGAATACGCGGCAAAGACCGCTTTGACTCGGTCAATTCCAGGCTTTCACCATCAAGCATCTGCACCTTGGCAATGCGCGCACGCGCCGCATTGGCATAGTCTTCTTCGCGTTCCAGGCCGATAAAATGACGCCCCAGGCGACGGGCGGCAGCCCCGGTGGTGCCGGTACCAAAAAACGGATCCAGCACAACATCGCCCTGACGGGTGGTTGCCATCAACACGCGCTGCAGCAGAGCTTCAGGTTTCTGGGTAGGATGAACCTTTTTACCCTTGTCGTCTTTCAGGCGTTCCCCGCCCGAGCAAATCGGCAACAACCAGTCAGACCGCATCTGCAAGCCTTCGTTAAGCTGCTTCATGGCTTCGTAGTTAAACGTAATCGCTTTCTGCTCGGCATTTTTGGAGCACCACAGCAACGTTTCATGCGCATTGCAAAACCGTTTGCCCCGGAAATTGGGCATCGGGTTGGTTTTGCGCCAGACAATGTCGTTAAGCACCCAATAGCCGATATCCTGCATCACCGTGCCAACGCGGTAAATGTTATGATAGGACCCAATCACCCAGATCGCGCCGGTATCCTTAAGGACACGCCGTGCTGCGTTCAGCCAGTCACGACTGAAATCATCGTAATGGCGGAAACTCTCGAATTGATCCCAATGATCGTTAACGGCATCAACCTTGGTATTGTTGGGCCGCAGCAGATCACCACCCAGCTGTAAATTATAGGGCGGATCGGCAAAGATCAGATCAACCGATTTTTCCGGCAGGCTGTTCATCAGTTCGATGCAGTCGCCGACCAAAACCTGATCAAGCGGTAAAGTTTGCTTCTTTGTCATAATGCCTTCACGGTTCCCCCTTGAAACTTGAGGAAATCATGAGCGCAAAAAGTTAACAGACTCCGAAAATTATTGCGGAGTCGCCATACTTTGAATGGAATTTCAGTTGTTTAGACAATCTTAACCGATAAGCGTCAAAAGACTGGGAAATTTTGCCGATCAAAGCCGATTCGCCAGACCAGATTCCGTAGCCTGAGAAAAATCAGGCCCCGACGCGAAAATTCAGCAAACCTGCAGAGTCTCATTGCATCGCACAATATTTGAGCTAAGTTTGAGCTAAAAATTTTACAATTTTTGTTCTCTAGTCGCCAATTGCGGCAAAAATCAGATTTAAGGAACTCAAATGTTTTACGAACCGGGCAAAACTTCACACAACCTTCCCCATGATCCGTTCAAGGCCTGCGTTGTTCCGCGCCCCATCGGCTGGATTTCCACCCTGAGCCTTGACGGACATGCCAACCTGGCCCCCTATTCATTTTTCAATGCGGTTTGCGGCAACCCGCCGATGGTGATGTTTGGGGCCAGTGGCGCATCGCGCGACAGTGCGGCCAATGCCCGTGCCACCGGCGAATTTGTTGCCGCCATTACGCCAAAATCAATGCTGCGCGAAATTAACCTGTGTTCGGCCCCCTTGCCCGCCGATCAGGATGAATTTGTTCATGCCGGGCTGGAAAAAATGCCCGCATCTGTCGTCAAACCGTACTTGGTCAAGGGCGTTCCGATCCATATGGAATGCAAGGTTTTCCAGATTGTCGATCTTCCCAGCCCCAACCCGGAAAAACCCAATAGCATGGTCATTGGCACGGTGGTTGGCATTCACATTGACGACGCGGTTGTTGTGAATGGCATGGTTGATATCACCCTGTTTGAACCGCTCACCCGCCTTGGTTATGAAGAATACGCCACCATTTCTGAAACCTTCACGGTGCGGCGCGAAGACTTTTGGTAAGGCGCTTGCGGTCTTTATCGATATGGCAAAATGAACAATGCCATGCGATGCGCATGTGAACAATGAGACCGCAAAATAGCGCCGCAAGCCAGCTGGCACGGCCTTGATTTTAAATAACGCGACACAAACATGGCTTAGATCCGTCATAGCCTGAAGGGTCTTTGCACCCCGTTCCGATCCAAAATAAATGTTTAAATAGCCTGAAATAAAACCAAACTATAGATTGATAGCCGTGAACGTTGCAGAACCCTGATATTGCGGTGGATGAACGTATAAACATCTAGGATCGTCGCATGAAAAAATCACTTCTCTCTGCCAGCATGATGGCCATTGCGTTGGCCTTCACCTGGCAAAATACAGGCCATGCAGAAGAAAAACATGCCCATTGGAGCTATGAGGGGGCGACAGGCCCGTCATACTGGTCCAGCCTTGATCCGGCCTATCAACTTTGCGGGACAGGACGAAATCAAAGCCCGATAAACCTGGCCAGCATGATTTCATCCAAGCTGGCCCCGGTTAATTTTCAGTATCAGACAGGGGCTACCACCATCACCAATAACGGCCATACTGTGCAGATAACCGCCGAAACCGGATCATATATCGCCTTGAATGGTCATGGTTTTGCGTTGCGCCAAATGCATTTTCACGCACCGAGTGAAAACCATATCGACGGGAAATCTTTTGCGCTGGAAGGCCACATGGTCCATGCCGACATCAACAACAATCTTGCTGTTGTGGCGGTTATGTATGAAATCGGCGCGCCAAATGCAGCACTTGGCGAAATCTGGGGCCTGTTGCCCGAACATGCAGGCGAAACAACAACAGCGCCGGCATCCTTCAAATGGTCGTCCATCCTGACCGACAACCATGATTATTACCGTTTCAATGGTTCGTTAACCACGCCGCCCTGTGATGAAGGCGTAACCTGGCTGGTTTTGAAACAACCCCAAACCATTTCAGCCGAGCAATTAACAGCCTTTACCCATACCCAGCATGGCGACAATAACCGCCCGGTGCAGCAGATATTTGCCCGTCCGGTTTTACAGTAACGCATCTTTCAAACCTGCCATATGATTTGCTGCTTTTACCCGCCCGAAAAGCGCGGTAAAAGCAGCCCATGACAGATATTTTTTCCGCACCAAACGGCATTGAAGCCGTCATTGAACCTATGAACGCCACCGGTTATCTGGCCGCTGTCGGGTTCGAAGAACAGTTGCGTCAGGAACTGGGGGACGTTATCGAAACCCACGACCGGCTGATGTTTGCGCCTGGCCCGGAAAGACGGGTGTTCTGGGCGCAAAATGTCTGGCGCAATCCGGTTCGCATTGCCATTCCCTCGATCAAGGGCGCGGCCAAGATTTTGCGCTTTAACCAGCGCAACTGGGCCCTGTTCAAGTTTGACCATTTTTCGCGGGCCAAACTGATCGAAGCCAACCTGCCCCACGTTTCGGCCAAACGGCAGGTTTTTGGCGACAATGCGCCAACCGCGCCGCTAGGGTCCTGGACGCTGATCGATCCTGATACCATCATCGCTGCGGCGGACTGTTCCAGCCCGTGGAAAAACGGCGAAATCGAATTTGAAGAAGATAAAACCACCCCGCCCAACCGCGCCTATCTGAAACTGTGGGAGGCCTTCACCCGTTTGGGCATCCTGCCGCAAGACGGCGACATGACAATGGATCTGGGCGGCAGCCCCGGTGGCTGGACCTGGGTTTTGCACGAAACCGGCGCCTCGGTTATTTCAGTCGACAAGGCCAAACTGGACCCGCGCATTGGCAGTTTGCCCCGGGTGGATTTTCGCCAGGAAAGTGCCTTTGGCCTGGAGCCGGAAAAAATCGGCCATATCGACTGGCTCTGCTCGGATGTGATTTGCTACCCGGACCGCCTGTTTCGCCTCGTCAATCAGTGGATGGATGCGGGCATGGCGACCAATTTCATTTGCACCATCAAAATGCAGGGCGATACCGACCACGCCGCCGTGGCACAGTTTGCCGATATTCCGGGATCAAAGGTTGTGCATTTATACAACAACAAACACGAACTAACCTGGATGAAAGTCCCCGGTATTACCGACCAATAACCCGTTTTGCGCCCGATCCCCCTTTAAAGTATATTTCCTTTAAGGCAATCGCGGCATCGGTTTAAAGGGCAAATCGTTTAGCCATAACGATTTGCCCTTTAGAGCATGTTTCAAGAGTGGTCGTCGTGGTCAAAAACCGGGATAGACGGGTCTAGCGGGTAATAGTCGCCCTTGAACGCACAAAATATTTGCGATTTGGTTTTGATGCCCGAGGGGCCGTCCAGCGTGCCGGGTGTAAGGGCAATGTTTTTTGACCGCACAACCCGCCAGAACAAACCCGACCCGCATTCCTTGCAAAATCCGCGATCGGTTTTTTCCGACAATCGATACCAGCGCAAACCGTCATCGGCGGTCAAATGCAATTCATCCTTGTTGACCGACGCATAGGCGCTGACATGGCCATGCAGCCTGGCGCATAAATGGCAATGGCACAAAACGGCATCCTCTATCTCGCCATGCACCTGATAGCGCACCGCACCGCAATGGCATCCACCGTGATGCAGGGCCGGGCCGGAATGATCTTGCACGTGGCCGTGCGGATCGTTCTGATCGTGATCAAGCATGCTTGCTATCCTTATATCCTACGCGAAACACCGCCAGATGATGTTAGCTAAAATTAAGCAACCTTACTATAGGCGCAACTTCAGGGCAAAAAGCAGGCACCTGCACAGCAACGCAGGATCATTCCAAATTACCGTTCCCAGGCATGCCCGCAGGAATAATGTTTGAGATTGTGCACACACAGTCCTATTCTGACGCTCTAAAGCATGCTTTAGCGGGGGCAAGATGCAAACAACCCTTCACATGATGGGAAATTATGACCGATCTTTCTTATCACTATGATGTACTTGTCATTGGCAGTGGTGCGGCCGGGCTGAGCACCGCGCTTAAAGTTGCCCCGCATGTCAAGGTTGCCGTCCTGTCCAAAGGCAAAATCGACGAAGGCTCGACCAATTATGCACAAGGCGGCATTGCTGCCGTGCTTGATGCGGCCGACAGCATTGAAAACCATGTTGCTGACACCCTGGATGCCGGCGCGGGCCTGTGCAAACGCGAAACCGTGGAATTTGTTGCCAAAAACGCGCCAGCCGCGATTAAATGGCTTGATGAACTGGGCATTAATTTAACCCGCGACCCTGAAGGCGGCAATGATCAGCCCTTTCACTTAACGCGCGAAGGCGGGCATAGCCACCGCCGCATTGTTCACGCCGCCGACGCCACGGGCAGGGCTGTACAAACCACCTTGCAAAAGCAGGCCATCGCCCACCCCAATATCGATATTTTTGAAGATTATCTGGCGATTGACCTGGTCACCGACCGCAAGCTGGGCGGCGAAGGCCGCCGCTGCGTCGGGGCCTATGCGCTGGATTTAAAATCAGGCCGGGTGAAAAGTTTCAATGCCCGCACCGTGATTTTGGCCACCGGCGGGGCCAGCAAGGTTTACCGGTTTACATCCAACCCCGATGGCTCGACCGGGGATGGCATTGCCATGGCGTGGCGGGCCGGGTGCCGGGTGATGAATATGGAATTTAGCCAGTTTCACCCCACCTGCCTGTATCATCCGCAGGCAAAATCATTTCTGATTTCCGAGGCCTTGCGCGGGGAAGGCGGTAAATTGCTGCTGCCCGATGGGACCCGTTTCATGGACCGGTTTGACGCACGCGGCGAATTGGCCCCGCGCGACATTGTTGCCCGCGCAATTGACCACGAAATGAAACGCCTGGGCAGTGATTGTGTATATCTTGATATTTCACACAAGGGAGCGGATTTTATCCGCGAGCATTTCCCGACGATTTACGAAACCTGCCTTGGTTTTGGCATTGATATGACCCGCGAGCCGATCCCGGTGGTGCCCGCAGCGCATTATACCTGCGGCGGCATCTTAACCGATCTGCGTGCCCGAACCGATTTGACCGGCCTTTATGCCATTGGCGAATGCGCGGGCACCGGCCTGCATGGGGCCAACCGGCTGGCGTCGAATTCATTGCTCGAATGCCTGGTTTTTGGCGAAGCCGCATCGCGCGACATTATCGAGGCCCTGCCCGTTGACGACCGCTTTACCGATTTGCCGCCATGGGATGAAACCGGCATTACCGATTCTGACGAAGAAGTCATCGTTGCCCATAACTGGGAACAGCTGCGCAACATCATGTGGGATTTCGTCGGCATCGTCCGGACCACCAAACGCCTGCAACGCGCCCAGCATCGCATTGATTTGCTGTTGTCAGAAATTGACGAATATTACGGCAATTTCCGTGTTAGCAACGATTTGCTGGAACTGCGTAACCTGTCGGTGGTGGCAAAACTGATCATTCAGTCCGCCCTGTGGCGCCGCGAAAGCCGGGGCCTGCATTACACCACCGATTATCCGGAACGTGATGATTCAGCCACCCCACGCCAGACCATCCAGGTGCCCGAAAACTTTGCCGGTCGCTGGGTCGTTTCGGGCCAATGGAAAAGCTGAGCAAACAGTCCCCCCACAGGATAAACCCATGACATTGACCCATACCGGCACAAAAACCAGCACCGCCCCCGGCCAGCTTTGCGGCATTGCCCGCAAGGCGGCCCCGCGCGCCACTATGGAAACGCTGGATCGGGTTTCCGTTTCAACCGAACTGGGGCTGGAAGGCGATTTTCGCGGCAAACTGAAAAAGCGCAAGGTCACCGTTCTGGCACTGGAAGACTGGCAAGCGGCTTGTGCCGACATCAACCGCCCTGATCTGGACTGGACGGTGCGGCGCGCCAATTTGCTGGTATCGGGTTTCGCCCTGCCCCGCGAAACCGGCACCCGTTTTGCCGTTGGCGACCTGGTGTTAGAGGTTTCAGGCGAAACCGACCCGTGCAAGCGGATGGAAGAAGCCGCAACCGGGCTTGAACATGCCCTGCGCCCGAATTGGCGTGGCGGGGTTACCTGCCGGGTGATCAAAGGGGCGGAAATTACCGTTGGCGCACCGGTGCTTTTGGTTATCACAGACTAATCGACATAACGGTCGGTTTATCCCGATGCAGCCATTAAAGCATTTTTCCTTTAATATGGCCCATTTTGTTTCATCTGGTTTTTGCCCTGCCCACAACAGCACCAATGTGTCGTCGTATATGCAAATCGCACCCCAAAAAGGCGGGGCCGCACTGTTGCAGTCCCGCCCTTTGTTCCGATCAATAATTTGCCGCCTTGTCTATTTGGCCATCGGTGCGCCATCTGTGGCACCGGCATGGGCTAAAATTTCCTCGGCCTGGCGAATTTCCTGTTGTTGCGCCCACATTTCGTCGTAAAGGCCCTTTTGTTCCAGCAAATCCTGATGGCGGCCACGTTCGGCCACCTTGCCATCGCGCAGCACAATAATTTCATCCGCATCAATCACGGTGGACAAACGGTGCGCAATAATCAGCGTTGTATGCCCGCGTGACACATCGCGAAGGGCCTGCTGAATATCCTTTTCCGTCCGGGTATCAAGTGCGGATGTGGCTTCGTCAAAAATCATGATTTTCGGGCGTTTCAGCAACATCCGCGCAATCGACACACGCTGTTTTTCCCCGCCCGAAAGTTTTAACCCCCGTTCGCCCACCATGGTTTTAAACCCGTCGGGCAAGCCTTTGATGAAATCACGAATGCTGGCAAGGCTGGCAACAGTGTCGATCTCGTCCTGCCCGGCACCGGGGCGGCCATAGGCAATGTTATAGGCAATGGTATCGTTAAACAGCACGGTATCTTGCGGCACGATGCCGATGGAGCGGCGCAAGGACCCCTGGGTTACATCGCGCACATCTTGCCCGGCAATGGTGATGCGCCCGCTTGAGACATCATAGAACCGGAATAACAGGCGCGTTAACGTCGATTTACCGGCCCCGCTGGGGCCAACCACCGCAACGGTTTTACCTGCGGGAACTTCAAAGCTGACACCCTTCAGAATCTGGCGGTCTTCATTATAGGCAAAATGCACATCATCAAACCGCACCGTCGCTTCCTGACACACAAGTTCACGGGCATCGGGGGTGTCTTCCACTTCCTTGCCGACATCGAGCAACGAAAACATGCGTTCCATATCGGTCAGCGCCTGTTTGATCTGGCGATAAACAAAACCCAAAAAGTTCAACGGTATGTAAAGCTGCAATAAATAGGTATTGACCAGCACGAAATCGCCGACGGTCATATTGCCGTTTTTAACGCCATTTGCCGCCAGCAGCATGTTCAAAACCAGGCCAACTGCAATGATCGCACCCTGACCAATATTCAGTTTCGACAACGATTCCTGCGATTTGACGGCAGCAACCTCGTATCCGCGCAAGGCATTGTCATAGCGCGATGCTTCATGCACCTCGTTATTGAAGTATTTCACCGTTTCATAATTGATCAGGCTGTCAATCGCCTTGGTATTGGCTTCGTCGTCGCGCAGGTTCATTTCGCGGCGATATTTCATCCGCCATTCGGTCACGATCAGGGTAAAGGCAATGTAAATCACAATGGTTGCAAGCGTGATCAGCGCGAACCATACATCATACAGAACCCACAAAATGATCGACACCATCCCGATTTCAAGCAGGGTCGGCAGGATATTGAACAGCATGAAAGACAGCAAAAATTCAATGCCCTTCACCCCGCGTTCAATGGTGCGCGATAACCCGCCCATCTGACGATCGAGATGAAACCGCAACGATAACGCATGTAAATGTTCAAACACGCCAAGTGCCGCATTACGAATGGCACGCTGGGCAACCTTGGCAAATACCGCATCGCGAATTTCACCAAAGGCCGATGACAACACCCGGACCAGGCCATAACCGATAATCAGACTGATCGGGACCGTTACCAGTGCCGCCACATCGCCAGTGGCTGCTTCCTTGCCCCCGCCCAGTGCATCGACAGCGTATTTATATAAAACCGGCACATACACATTGGCGACCTTGGCCCCCAGCAGGAACAAAAGCGCGATCACAACGCGGATTTTCAGTTCCTTTTCGCCCTTGGGCCATAAATAGGGCAGAAAGGTTTTGATCACACCCAGATCGGCGCGGGCCGATGATTCTTTTGCACCCGTGTTTTTCACATCTTTGTCCTTGTTGAACCCGTCCCCGGCGTGGGTATTGCCGCAATGACGCAGGCATCCATAAACAATATTCCCAAACCCACCCCTCACAAATGGCCCGTATTACCGGTTTTGGCAAGCACGCGGCGCGCAACACACTGTCGCCAATTGCGCAACACCGTCCTTCATTATGCAAAACAAAAAGGGCGTTTCCCACCCTGGCAGGAAACGCCCCGTCTTTTTAAAGTCCGGCCCGGTCAGGGCGCGGCGCGATACAAACGATGGCCAAAAAACCCGCTATCGCGAAACCGATACAGCGTTTTGGCAACAGCCAATACCGCCAGATCAATCAGCGGTTCGACCAGAACAACCGTCATATAGGCCGCGCCAAAACTGGCGACATGTGCCACATTTTCCGCGCCAAAACCCTGCCCGTAAAAAGCCCAGAACCCAACCCAGCACACGATACCGCCCTGATACGAGGTCGAAAGCGCCAGTGCCTGCAAATAGGACACATCCTTATAGGCACATTTGCGCGGAATTACTTTTTCGGCCAGAACGCCCATCGCAAAAAGCGGCACCAAAAGGGTCGTCAGGTTCATGCCATATTGCGGCAAATCGAAGGGGGCAAAAAACACGCCCTGCACCAGCAGGCCCAGCACCAGCCCGATGGCCGCCGGGGCCGCCCCGAAAATCAGAAACAGGGTCGATCCCAAAATCAGATGAACTTCCGACACCCCGACCGGGTGATGGGGCAACACCTCGAAAAAGAAAAAAACCAGCACTGTGGTAATGATGCTGCGCACCAAAAGCGACCCCACACCTTCGCGGCGTGCGGTATCGATTGCCATTTTTGCCGCCACCCCGACGGCACCGGTTGCAGTGGCATAGCTTAATGCGATTTTGGCGCCATCAACAACGCCAGGTTCGATATGCATATTATAATCCTTTCTTGCACCCACCGTGCATGGACAGAGCAGCATGGCTGGCCCTGTCAGTGATAAAAATTCGGGCAGGTCTCCTGACTTGTGCCAATTGTTGCCATTCCGTCTTCCCGGGATCATCCCAGTGACATCAAGGAGGCAACCGGCACCTACAGTTGCGGGGGCAGTTATGGATTTGGCAAAATATGCACTAATATGCCGCACCATATTCCCTATTATTCCCGATCAGTCAGCCCAACCGGAAAACCCGAAGTTGCACGCTATCAGACCCGACATCCGTCAGGTAAGTAAAATAAGCCGCCAAACCGAAAAAACCGACATGGTTTAGATCCGTAATAAACCGCAGCCTGAAACCGCACCAAGGTGATTGCAGTTGTATGCGGGGCGGACTATGTTGCTAATTTGTTGACGATTTTACAATTTAAAGACAACCCGCTTGCACACAGGCAGCACCCATAGACGGAAACAGGACCATGACGGCACTTGCCAGCACCGAAAACCAGGACATATCACACCTTATGCTTCACATCGGCATTGCCGCGCGCGATGCCGCCCTGATTCTGGCCCAGGTCCCGTCACAACCAAAAATTGATGCTTTAAATCATGCCGCCCGCCTGATCCGCGAAAATGCCGATGAAATTCTGGCTGCCAATGCCATTGACATGGCAGGCGGACGCAAAAAAGGCCTGACGGCCGCCTTGCTCGACCGGCTTGAGCTAACCCCTGCCCGTGTTGAAGCCATGGCAAAGGGGGTTGAAGACGTTGCCAGGCAGAACGACCCGGTTGGCCGGGAAATGGCCCGCTGGACCCCGGAACATAACGGGCTTGATATTGCCCGTGTCTGCGTGCCGTTGGGTGTGATTGGCATCATTTATGAAAGCCGCCCCAACGTCACCGCCGATGCCGCCGCGATGTGCCTTAAATCGGGTAATGCCGCCATTTTACGCGGCGGGTCTGAAAGCTTTAATTCATCCCGCGCGATTTTTGATTGCATGAAACAGGGTGTGATTGCAGCAGGCCTGCCCGAGGGCAGCATTCAAATGATCCCGGTCACAGATCGTGCCGCCGTTGGCGAAATGCTGAAACTGTCAAATTACATTGACGTGATTGTGCCGCGCGGGGGCAAATCCCTGATCCAGCGCATTACCGATGAAAGCCGCATTCCGCTGTTCAAGCATCTCGAAGGACTGTGCCACACCTATATCCATGCCAGTGCCGACCCCGCCAAAATCAACGACATTGTGCTGAATGCCAAAATGCGCCGGGTGGGCGTGTGCGGCTCCACCGAAACCGTGTTGATCGACCGCGCAATAATCAGCACCCTGTTACCCGCCCTTGCCGATGCCCTTGCCAAAGCAGGCTGTGAAATGCGCGGCGATGACACAGCCTGCGGTATTGATGCCCGGATAAAACCGGCAACCGAAGCCGACTGGTCAACCGAATATCTTGATGCGATTGTATCGATTAAAACAGTTGATGGCGTGACAGAGGCCATTCACCACATCAATCATTACGGATCGCACCATACCGATGCCATCCTGGCCGAAGACAGCGCTGCTGCCGAGGCGTTTTTAAACGGGGTGGATAGCGGTATTGTCATGGTCAACGCATCAACCCAGTTTGCCGATGGCGGCGAATTTGGCATGGGGGCGGAAATTGGTATTTCGACCGGCAAGCTCCATGCCCGTGGCCCGGTTGGAGTCGAACAATTGACCAGTTATAAATATGTGGTGCGTGGCACCGGGCAAACCCGCCCGTGATGAGCGTTCGCATTCCGCGCCGTCATAATGCCCCGCCCCGAGTCGGATTATTGGGCGGGTCATTCAACCCCGCCCATGAGGGGCATTTGCACATTTCGCTTGAGGCGTTAAAGCGTCTTGAGCTTGACGAAATATGGTGGCTGGTATCGCCGCAGAACCCGTTAAAGGCCCGTCAGGGCATGGCGGGGCTGGCCGAACGCTTTGATTCGGCGCAAATGATGGCAACACATCCCCGCATTGTCGTTTCTGCAATTGAAACACAGCTTGGCACCAGTTATACCGCCGACACACTTGCAGCCTTGCAACGCCGTTTTACCCAAACGCGATTTGTATGGCTGATGGGCGCAGACAATCTGGCACAATTTGATCGCTGGAAGTTCTGGGAAAAATTGATGTATTGCGCGCCCATTGCGGTTCTTGATCGCGAGGGTTATTCTAATAAAGCATTGCGTAGCACCGCAGCACAGCGTATGGAACGCTGGCGCATTGCCGCAGAAAAGGCAGGTCTGCTGGCCGACATGGAAACGCCAGCTTGGGTTTACCTGCCGATACGGCGCCATCCGGCTTCCTCTACGGCGATTCGCGCCGAAGGCCGATGGCAGGTTTGACCTGTGGGTGTTTTAATTTCCGCATAATGGCGGCGAACATCCACCCTAAATTAAGGTGGCGACAATAATTACCGCAAAACAACGCCTGACACCGAGCGAGTTGCTTGCTCTGATTCAGGAAACGCTGACGGACGACAAGGCCGAAGATCTTGTCACCATTAATCTGACCGACAAAACAGCCATGGCTGATTTTATGATCATCGCTTCAGGTTCCAGCTCGCGCCGGGTCGCCTCGATGGGTGAACATATTGTTGAAAAACTGAAAAGTTCAGGCCAGGGCCGTGCAATGGCCGAAGGCACCGAACAGGGTGACTGGGTTCTGGTGGATGCGGGCGATGTGATCATTCATTTGTTCCGCCCCGAAGTTCGCGCCTTTTACAACATCGAACAGATGTGGGGCGTTGAAAACCCGGCCCTGAAACAACAGGCTGCCCGTCTGTACTGATCGGCACATTTTGCTGTCGCCCGGCGGATTTCGCCGGGCCACCAGCTTTCTGGCATATGGCGAAACGACATACCCGTTTTTGCTTTTTGGGTCCCTGAACCGGGTCGATGCTATTTTACGCCCAAATTCACCAACCTTGTTTCTCTGATCCTGCCACAAAACAAATGGGCGCCCCCGCATGCAAATTACCCTTGCCGCTGTAGGCCGCATCAAGGCAGGCCCGGAAAAGGATTTGTTCGACCATTATGTCGCCCGCCTTCGCTGGCCTTTTGTGCTGCGCGAAGTTGAGGAAAAGAAAAAGCTGCCGCCAGCCCAGCTTAAAGCCCGCGAAGCAGAGCTTTTGCTGGGCGCAATCCCCGAAAATGCCTTTCTGATCGCCCTGGACGAACATGGTCGCGAATATGGATCTGTTGATTTTGCCCGGAAACTTGAAGGCTGGATCGACCAGAATGGCGGCAATATTGCCTTTGCCATTGGCGGGGCCGACGGCCACGGCGATGCGATAAAGGCCCGCGCCAATACATTATGGTCATTGGGCAAGGCAACATGGCCGCATATGCTGGTCCGCGCCCTGATCGCCGAACAGCTTTTTCGCGCCCACGCCATCCAAACCAACCACCCCTATCATCGCGAGTAGCAAAAACCTATCCCTTGGTGGCGGAATAAAAGACTTTATCCCCAAAAACTTGCAAGCCATATAAGCAACAGCTAAACAAGTTGCCTGTTTAAAAACACAAGGGGGATTTTGTGTTGTTTCAAAAACTTCGTTTGGCAGCAACCATTGGCTGCATAATGTTTCTGGGGGCCTGCGCCGTAGGCCGCAGCGTTGTCGATATTAACGCGCCTTCGTCCTCGCCCAACCCGCAAACCGGCACGTCCATTCGTTTGGTTGATGTGGTTGATAATCGCGAATTTCAGGTTAAACCGCGATCTGCCGATATTCCGTCGTTGTCAGATGCAAAAATTGGCGATCGCAGCATTACTGAACGTGCCTATGCCCGCAAACGCGGTGGATTTGGCAAAGCATTGGGCGATGTGTTGTTGCCCGAAGGTGAAACCGTTGCCAACCAGATAAAACAGGCCATCACCACGGGATTTCGCAGGGCCGGATACCGCGTGTTTGATGCAAACAGCACCGACCCCGATGCCCAAACCGCCATTCCGGTGAATGCCGACATCAGAAAATTCTGGACATGGATGCAACCCGGTTTTTGGCAGGTAACATTGCATAACCGCACCGAGGTTATTCTGAATGGCGATCTGCCTGCCTTGAAAGATGGACTGACCATCGAAAACCATTATAGCGACGGCATGCAGATGGTACTCGACAATGACTGGACGCAAACAGCGTCGCAGGCCCTGGTCGAGTTTTCCGACAAATTGCGCGACGCCCTTTTGCTCCGCAGTAAATAAAACCCCGACATAAAAATGCCGATCGCCATTCATTTTTTAGCGATCGGCACCAATTCGAGCAGAAGATAGCGGGCAAAAAAGCACCCGTTATTTCAATTTGTATTCCATTCGCACCACACCGGACGGGTATATATGGGTTGCAATCGGCATCGGCTTTAAATGGCTGGTGTCCTTGCCAAACAGAGAAATCCCTTCACCCAGCATCACGGGGATGACAAACAGATCAATTTTATCAACCAGACTGGCCATCAAAAACTGATTGATCACGCTGGCCCCTCCCACGATCCAGACATCGCCATTATCAATGCGCTCATTACGCAGGGCATCGCCCAGTTCCATCAAACTGCCGCCAAACGCCACCGTATTTTCCGGTGCATCCTCAAGCGGATATGATGTCAGAACAACGGTTCGCCGGTCGCCATAGGGCCACGCACCATAAGACATAACCTGATCAAAGGTTCGACGCCCAATAATCAGGGTGCCAACCTGATCCAGAAACGTCTCGAAATTGAATTCCATCGGGTCATAGTCGTCAAGCCAGTCAACCGCCCCGCTGGAGCGGGCGACATAGCTATCCAGACTGACCGCCACATAAATGCGGAACAGTTTTTTGCGCATCAATATAACCCAACCAATTGACCGGATTTTTCCGGTTTAATTTTAGTTTAAGTTTAAAAACACTGCCGGAAACAGGTGGCAACATTTCGGCTGAAATGGGGTTATATGAACGCAAAAAAGCGCGAACCACCCCAAAAACCGACATTATTCGACCTTTGAGGCACCTATTAACGCCATATTCGATCTTATCAGGACTATTTTTGGTCTGGATCAGACTGTTTTTCGACCAAAGCCTGACGACACAGGCGTGTAAAACACATTTCCGTATCGTAAGACCCGTTTTTGTCATTTTGGCGTGCTATTTGATACAACACAGCGCGCCGAGCAATAATTTAACACTCGACCACATTGACATTGACCGCCAGCCCGCCCTGGCTGGTTTCCTTGTATTTGCTTTGCATATCGGCACCGGTCTGGCGCATGGTTTCGATCACCCGGTCCAGCGATACGGTATGTTGACCATCGCCGCGCAAGGCCAGCCGGGACGCATTGATCGCCTTGACCGCCCCCATGGTATTGCGTTCGATACAGGGCACCTGCACCAACCCGCCAATCGGGTCGCATGTCAGGCCCAGATTATGCTCCATGCCGATTTCGGCAGCGTTTTCCGCCTGTTCGGGCGATCCGCCCAACACCGCACACAATGCCCCTGCCGCCATCGAACAGGCCACACCGACCTCCCCCTGACAGCCCACCTCGGCCGCCGAGATCGAGGCCCGTTTTTTATAAATCGAGCCAATCGCCGCTGCGGTTAACAAAAATTCACGAATTTTCGCCTGGGTGACATTGGGGCAAAACCGTTCATAATAGCGCAAAACAGCCGGAATAACGCCTGCCGCCCCGTTGGTGGGTGCGGTGACCACCTTGCTGCCTGCGGCATTTTCTTCGTTTACCGCCAGGGCGTAAAGATTAACCCAGTCAATCACGGTTAACGGGTCTTTTAACCCGGCCTCGGGGCAATCGACCAGTTCGCGATACAGTTTGTTGGCCCGGCGTTTCACCTTAAGCCCACCGGGCAATATGCCCGGCGTGGCACATCCGCGATCAATGCAATCCATCATCGCCTGATAAACCCGATCGACAAATTCATAGGTTTCATCGGCCGCCCGCCACGATTTTTCATTTTCCATCATCACCTCAGCAATCGATAAATGATGTGCCTTGCAAATCGCCATCAATTCATCGGCCGAAGAAAAGGGATGGGGCAGGGTAATATTATCGCCCGAATATTCCGCCCCGCGATCATCGCCCGATACGATAAAACCACCACCAACCGAAAAATACTCCTGGCAATGCAATCGCACGCCATGACGGTCAAAGGCGGTAATCCGCATGCCATTGGGATGCTGCGGCAAGCTTTCATCCATATGAAAAACAATGTTGTTCTCAAAACTGAAATCTACCTTTTGCTGACCAAACAGCATCAGGCTGCTATCACGCTTGATGGCATCAATCGTGGGCGCAATGGTATCAGGATCGACAGTCCGGGGGCGTTGCCCGCACAACCCCATTAAAACGGCGGTATCGGTGGCGTGCCCCTTGCCTGTCAGGGCTAGCGACCCGTAAAGATCAACAATGACGCTGCCGGTTTGCGGCAACAATTGGCGGGCATCCATTTCAAGGCAAAACCGGTACCCCGCCCGCATCGGGCCGACGGTATGCGAACTCGATGGTCCGATGCCAATGGTATATAAATCAACAACAGAAAGATTAACGTCCTGGGGACGTTGCGTGGATGAACTAGGCATAGGCCTCCTTCGGCTCAAGATCGCGTTGTTTTTATGCGACATCAACGAACCGGTGCCAGCCCCCTCTGTCCTTTGGGGCCAAGTGGCCCTTACCTGAGATTGTGCGTCGGGCGGAGAACCACCACGACTTCATCCTTCGGTGGAAAGACGGCAAAACCGGCTTTCACTCTCCAGAGCCTCAATCCGCAACGGTTCTTGTGCCTGAGAGTGTCCAGGGCAAATTGCTCCTTCGGCGCCGCCCGGAACGTTGCCCGACCGATCTCTCCCATTGCGGTATACGAGGTATCACCGTTTAAGGGTTTTATCGTACATGCCGGACTGGAACCTTGTCAAAGAAGCGCTGAGGATAGCGTGAAAATTTCGCGCAGGGTGGCTGTTCAGCGCCATCTTTCATGATAAGTTACCAACAGAATTTGCGTCAGATGGCGGCACCCACCGCGCCCGGCGCCGTTTTGACTTGTGGCTGTGTCACCATTTACAAATTTGTTTACGGGTAATTCAGCCTTTTATCCTAGAAGTGGGGTTATGACAGTGACTGTATCGAACGCCGCAAAGCGCCCTCGTCCGGTAGTGCTATGCATTCTGGATGGGTGGGGCTATCGCAAAGAAAGCGAAAACAACGCCGTTGCACTGGCCAATACGCCGGTGTGGGACGATTTGTATGCCCATAATCCAACCGGCTTTATGAAGGCCTGTGGCCTGGATGTTGGCCTGCCCGAAGGGCAGATGGGCAATTCCGAAGTCGGCCATATGAATTTGGGTGCCGGTCGCGTTGTGATGCAGGAACTGCCCAAAATTGACGAAGCCGTCAAAACCGGCAGCATTGCCGATACCGATGCCGTTAAAAAAATCATCGCCAGCCTGAAAAAAAGCAACGGCGTTTGCCACATTGCCGGGCTTCTGTCCGAAGGCGGGGTTCATTCGCATCAGGCGCATATGGCAGCCCTGGCCAAAATTATTGCCAATGCCGGTATTGCCGTCAAAATCCATGCCTACACCGATGGCCGCGATACCCCGCCGCGCAGTGCCGCCGGGTTTTTGAAAAAATTCCGTGCCTTGCTGGGCGATGCCAACATTGAAATTGCGACCCTTACCGGGCGCTATTATTCAATGGATCGCGATAATCGCTGGGAACGGGTCAGCCAGGCTTATTTCGCCATGGTCGAGGGCAAAAATTACAGCAAGGCCCAAAAGGCAAAGACCGCTGAAGACGCCATTGCCAACGCCTATGACGCCGATACCAACGACGAATTTATTCTGCCCACCATCATCGGCGACTATGACGGCATGAAAGACGGCGACGGCCTGCTGATGACCAATTTCCGCGCTGACCGGGCACGAGAAATTCTAGCCGCGCTGTGTGCGCCTGATTTTGACGGCTTTGATCGTAAAACGCCGGTCAAATTTGCCGTGCAGGCCGGGATGGTCGAATATTCATCGAGCCACGCCACATATATGGATGCGATTTATCCGCCCAAAACCCTGCCCAACATCTTTGGCGAAGTGGTTTCCAAGGCGGGCATGAAACAGTTGCGTATCGCCGAAACCGAAAAATACCCGCATGTTTCGTTTTTCTTTAACGGCGGCGAAGAACAGGTTTATCCGGGTGAAGACCGCATTCTGGTCCCCTCGCCCAAGGTTGCGACCTATGATTTGCAGCCCGAAATGTCGGCCCCCGAAGTTTGCGCCAGGCTGGTTGGCGCCATTGAAGACGAAACCTACGACACCATCATTGTTAATTTCGCCAATCCCGACATGGTCGGGCATAGCGGCATTTTGTCGGCAGCGATGAAAGCCGCCGAAGCCGTTGATGAATGCGTTGGCAAAGTGGTTGCTGCGGTTCGCAAGGTCGGGGGCGTTATGTTCATTACCGCCGATCATGGCAACTGCGAAACCATGGTTGACCCCGAAAGCGGCGAACCCCACACCGCCCACACGCTGAACCCGGTGCCGACCATTCTGGTCAACGGGCCAAAGGGCGTTACCCTGCGTGATGGCCGCCTGGCCGACGTCGCCCCGACATTGTTGCAATTGCTGGGATTACCGCAACCCGCGGACATGACCGGCAAATCGCTGATCGAAGGTCTGAAACCCGATGCTGCGCTGCCACCGGCAAGCTGATATTGGCAAATGGTTGATCGCTCCGGCACTTGCCGCCGTCATGGTGGCCAGTGCCGGAGCGTTTTTTCCGTTGGGCGCACAATCGCTGCGCAAGGTCGACTCACGCCTTGATGCCGTGCAAAGCCAGCTTTCCCAACAAAAAAAGCAGGAAGAATTCCTGTCGCGCAAATCGCATGAATTGCTAACCGAAGAACAGGCCCTGCAATCGGAAGAAATTTCGGTTGCCCGTCGGGTTCAGCAATTTGAAAGCGAACTGACCGAACTTGAAGACAAGCTGGTCGATCTTGAAAACCGTGAAAAAGACGCCACCACCGCGCTGGAAGACAAAGCCGGGCAATATGCCCGCATCCTGATGGCGCTGGAACGGTTATCGACCACCCCGCCCGAAGCCCTGATCGCCCTGCCGCGCAGCCCGCAGGACACGTTGCGATCTGCGATTTTGCTAAAGGCGGCCCTGCCCGGTGTTGAACAACACGCCAAAGATTTAAAACGCGAACTGGGCGAGATTACCGACCTGCGCGCGACGATTAAAACCCGGCGCAGCGAGCTGGGCGACGTTACCGCAAAACTGCGCGACGAACGCGAAAGCCTGTCGCGGTTGCTTGACGATAAACGCCAGTTGCGACAGGACACCGAAGATGAAGCCCGTGAAGCCGCCCGGGCTGTGCAAAAAATGGCACAGGAAGCCAAAACGCTGGGCGAACTTCTTTCCAGCATTAAAAACCGCGCCGATGGTTTGCCTTCCCCGCGTGAAAAACCGGACTATGAATTGGTCAAAGACGCACCTGAGAGCGAAATTGACGATGTGCTGCCCACAACCCAAACCGCATCTGTTGGCAAACCAGCGGCGCAAACCGGTGTCCAAAACAGCGACGCGGTGCAAGAAGTAGCGGTCGCAAGCTCGATTACCGGGGCCCGTGGCCATTTACGCATGCCCGCGGCAGGAAAAATTGTAACACTTTTTGGTGAACGCAGTGTTCAAAGTGGACTTCCCGGCGGCGCGCACGCCAAGGGAATAGAGATTGAAACGCGCCCCGAAGCTCAGGTTGTGTCACCTTTTGATGGCAAAGTGGTGTTCGCTGGCCCCTTCCGGGGGTATGGCCGCCTCTTGATTATCGAACACGGCGAGGGATACCATAGCCTTGTTGCGGGTTTTGATCACCTGGACAGTGTGGTAGGACAATATGTACTGGCGGGTGAACCTGTTGGAACCATGGGCGAAAACAGGCCAAAATTGTATCTCGAAATGCGCCATGACGGCGAAGCGATCAATCCGCTTCCCTGGCTGGCATCACAAAACGGCAAGGTAAGCGGATGAAAACGTCTCGATTGGTAGTATTTGCACTGGCGGCGGGCCTTAATTTCGGCCTTGTAGCGCCGGTTTTTGCACAATCCACGGCCCCCGGTAGTACCCCGACATCGTCAGCCGAAACCTATCGGCTGCTGAACCTGTTTGGTGACGTATTTGAACAGGTCAAAGCCAAATATGTTGAACCGGTCGACGATAAAAAACTGATCGAGGCGGCCATCAACGGCATGCTGGCATCGCTTGACCCGCATTCATCCTATTTGAATATGGATAATTTCAAGGATATGCAGGTTGATACCCGCGGTGAATTTGGCGGGTTGGGCATCGAAGTCACACAGGAAAACGGCTTTGTAAAAGTCATTTCGCCGATTTTTGATACCCCTGCCCAAAAGGCCGGAATACAGCCGGGCGACTTTATCACCAATATCGATGGCAAATCGGTGCGCGGCCTGCCCCTGAACGACGCGGTCGATATGATGCGTGGCAAGGTCAATACCGACATCCGCCTGACCATTGTGCGCAAGGGTGAACAGGCCCCGTTCGATGTAACGCTGACCCGTGCGGTCATCAAAATCCAGTCGGTGCGCCCGCAGGTTAAAAACGACGTTGGCTATATTCGCATTACCAAATTCAGCGAACAAACCTATAGCGGCCTGCAACGCGCCATCGAAGACCAGAAAAAGGAAATCGGACCGAAACTGAAAGGTTTCGTGATCGACCTTCGCAACAATCCCGGCGGGCTTCTTGATCAGGCAATTGACGTATCCGATGCGTTTTTGAATGAAGGCGAAATTGTTTCAACCCGCCCGCGTGATACCCAAAACACCGAACGCTATACCGCCAAGGAAGGCGACCTTGCCGACAACCTGCCAATTGTTGTTCTGATCAATGACGGGTCGGCATCGGCGTCGGAAATTGTCGCTGGTGCCTTGCAAGATCATGGCCGCGCCATCATTATGGGCACGCGCAGCTTTGGCAAAGGGTCGGTTCAGACCATTTTACCGATGCCCGGTAACGTTGCCCTGCGGCTGACCACGGCACGCTATTACACCCCGTCTGGCCGTTCGATTCAGGAAGTCGGCATTGTGCCCGATATCATTATTCCCCAGTCGAAGGTCGAAACCATCGAAACCGGCCAACGCCGGTCCGAAGCCGACCTGAACGGAGCCTTGCATAACGAAGATTCAGCGACTGTCGATGCTGAAACCCAGGCAGACAAGCTCCGCCAGGACGCCGAAAAAGTAACCGAAGACGATTATCAGCTTGCCCGCGCACTTGATATGATCCGGGGCATCTCGCTTTATGGCAGCTTCAGATCAAAAAGCTGAAAGATCGTGACGGGAACAGGAAGAGACTGACCCGCAGTGATCGGTAAACTGTTCAAATTTCTGCGGCCAGGCCGCAAAACGGAATCCTCTGCAACCGATACGGATGACGCCATGTTGTCCGACACGGTGGCGGAGGATGTTCCGTTTACAGAACTTCCTGTTGCCGAACAATACCGCCTGTTGCCGGCACGTCCGCCGTCGCGGCGCTGGCGGCTGTCCAAACTTCTGCTGCTGGTGCTATATCTGCTGCCTTTTGGCGTTGCATATTTGGCCGCCCTTCCGCTTATCGACCCCGAAACGGGTTGGCGGCTGATCCATCTGGGCAGCCCCAGGGTAACAGCGGCCATCCCCGGCACAGAACGCGAACTTCAAAGTGAAATCGCCAAGGGTGTGCTTGATATCGAGGCCCGAAACCGTGCCGAAGAAGAAGCCCGCCGTAATGCAACGGATAATGGCAACAACGCCCCCGACGCACTGGGTGACCTGCCACCCGAAATTGCCAAACTGACCGGTCAGGGATCAGGTGCGACGGGCAATGAACCCGCATCTTCGGGTTCCCTCTCGCCCGAGGAACTGGCTGCCATGGCCGAAGAAGGCGGGTTTGAGCAAAAGATAGAAGCCGATCCCCTGCGCCCGGCCCCTATTCCCGGTCTGGATGAAGAAGGCAGCTTTGGCAGGGTTCCCCGCATTGCCGATGATGGCACAACACCGGCACAGGCCTATGCCCGCCCCTTTACGCTTGAACCCGAACAACCCTATGTCGCGGTTATTGTTACCGGGTTGGGGCTAAATACCGACCGCACGGCCAACGCCATCGAAGATTTACCCCTCAATATTTCACTGGCCCTGTCGCCCTATGCCGAAGATCTGCCCAAAACGCTGGCACGTGCCCGGCAAATGGGCCACGAAGTGTTTTTGCAATTGCCGATGGAACCCGATGACTTCCCGTTATCCGACCCGGGGCCGCGTGCCTTGATGACCACCCTGCCCGAAGGCGAAAATCTGGTGCGGCTGGAATGGTTGCTGGCGCGCTTCCCGGGATATGTCGGTGTTGTCGGGCATCTTGGGTCAAAATTTGCCAATCTCGACAGTTCGATTCGCCCGGTGATTGATTTTCTTGATAAAACCGGGCTGATGTATATTGATGGCAACAATACCGGGACCGTCAGCCTGGCCGCCCAACTGGCCGCCAATGCCGAAGAACCCAATGCCATCATTGATTTCAATATTGATACCATCCCCAGTCGCCAGGCAATTGACGCCCAGTTAAGTGCACTGGTGAACAAGGCAAAAACCGACGGTTTTGCCATTGGCCTCGCCCAATCCTACCCGGTGACAATTCAGCGGTTGCGTAACTGGGCGCAACGACTGGAACGTCAGGGGGTAAAACTTGCACCGGTTTCTGCCCTTGCCAGCAAGCAGGTCAAACCGCAATCGCCTCAAGAAGCTGCCGCTACCCAACGCATGAACGAGACAACTGAAAATGCGCATAAGGGCGACGCTTCGCCAAACAACGCTGACGCCACCGAACAAACCATCGAGGGTAATTGATCTGCCATGTCCAAAGATCCTGACAAAAAACCCAAATCAAACAAGAAGAAAAAATCCAGAAAGATCAAAGCAGGCACCCTTCCCTTGCCCCTTGATGCCGGGCAATCGTCGGGCAGTGATGCTTCGGATACCAACCTTCCCTATCGCCCTTGTGTTGGTATTGCTTTGTTTAACGGGCGCGGCGATGTCTGGATTGGCAATCGTATCGGCTTTGAAGGTGCATGGCAACTTCCCCAGGGCGGTATAGATGGCGACGAAACGCCCAAACAGGCAGCACTGCGCGAGTTGATGGAAGAAATTGGCACCGGCCAGGCCGAAATCATTGCCGAAACCCCGGAATGGCTCACCTATGATTTACCCCCGCATTTGATCGGCAAGGCATTCGGCGGCAAATATCGTGGGCAAATGCAAAAATGGTTCGCCATGCGCTATCTTGGCACGGACGAAGACTTTGTTATTAACGGCGCGCACCCGGAATTTGATGCCTGGCGCTGGAACGATTTTTTATCCCTGCCCGATATCATCGTCCCGTTTAAACGCCCTGTTTATCAGCAGTTGGTAGAAATCTTCAAAACTGTTCCAGATCAAATCAAACAAGCCGACGATCAGGCATAAGCAAATTTGAATGCTTGAACAAAGCGCGCATTTGATTAAATTCCTGTGTCATCAACACCCCTTGGTTTAGAAAGGCTTTAAAATGGGTATGGATCGCCTGATATTCGGTATATTGACCGTTGTAGTTGGCCTTGGAGGCCTGTTTTATGCGTCGGCCGCGCATGATGGATATTCCTATTTTGTCGGGCTGATTATGTTTTTTGGCGCCATCCTGTTCATGTTCTCGCTGATCAACAGCCATTTCGACGAAATCGAAAAAGCACATTAAGCCCCAGCGGATGCACGCCCGGTGGGGTCCTGACGAAAGGACCGGATTTTGACCAATACACATTGGGACCCAACTCAATATGGCCTTTTCGGTGATGAACGCCGCCGCCCGGCAATTGACCTGATTGCCCGCCTGCCCAAACCCGCCCAGGGGTTTAATCCTGCACATATTGTTGACCTGGGATGCGGTCCTGGCACCATTACCTCGCTTTTGGTTGATGCCTTTGCCGTCGACGGCAACAAACCCGCGGTCACCGGCGTCGATCATTCGGCCGAAATGCTGGAAAAGGCCCGCGCCCATGATGACCGCGTCATCTGGCAGCAAGGCGACATTGCTTCCTGGGCACCCGAAACCCCGGTTGACCTGCTGTTTTCCAATGCTGCCCTGCAATGGGTCCCCGGCCATGCGAACCTGCTGCCGCGCCTGTGCAGCTTTGTAAAACCCGGCGGATTAATCGCCTTGCAGGTCCCCAACAATTTCCTGGCACCCAGCCATCAGCTGATCGCCGAAGCCGGAGAAAAATGGGAAAAAGAAGTCTCAGCCGCACAGGACCAGCTTAAAATTATGCGGCCGGGCGACTATTTCGATGTTTTGGTGCCCCATTGTAACAATGTTGATTTATGGCAAACCCAATATTGTCATGTTCTGCGCGGGGAAGACCCGGTTTTCAACTGGGTTTTTGCAACCGCCCTGCGTCCGGTTCTGGCCAACCTGCCCGACGATGACGCACGGGCGGCCTTTTGCGACCATTACAAAACCAGGCTAAAACAGGTTTATCCGGCCCGGCCCGATGGCCTTACCCTGTTTCCATTTAACCGCCTGTTCATTGTTGCCAGCAAAGCCTGAACACCCTGGTTAACAGCATCATTATGCCCGCTGCCGATGCGGGAAATGGACATCGCCACGCAAAATAACGCCAATCAAAAGGGCAAGGATATGACACTGACAAAAAGCACCCTTACCGGGCGTTGCCGTTGCGGGCAGGTTCGGTTTGAAATCAGTGCCCCTCCGTTACTGACTGCCGCCTGCCATTGTGCGGGCTGCCAAAGCATGAGCAGCAGCGCATTTTCGTTGACCGCCATGATCCCGGGCGATGCCTTTAGGGTAACCCAAGGCGACCCGGTGATTGGCGGGCTTCATGGACCGCAACAGCATCATTATTTTTGCCCCAACTGCATGACGTGGATGTTCACCCGCATCGACGGGTTTGATGCATTCGTTAATGTCCGCCCCACCCTGCTTGAAAACAACCAGTGGTCGACGCCGTTTATCGAAACGATGACAAGCAATAAACTCCCCTGGGTGCAGACCCCGGCGCACCATCGCTATGACGAATTCCCCTCCATAGACGACCTGCAACATTTAATGGTTGAGTTCGCAGCAGCCCATGACTGACGAAGACAAAAGCCCGCCCCCTTGCCGCCGCAACGCCTGACAAACAAAAGCCCGGATAGCACCCGTCACGAAATTATGACATGTGGACCATTGGCACGGGCTGTTTCAACTGTCATGATCACGGATCAAAATAGCCGACCCCGGATGGTAACATCGGCTGCCAGAACACCGTCGCCCCCGAAACACCTTTCGTGACGACGGTTTATCGCAACCGGCAACAGGGCACGGGCCGTATCGCGCCGACCGGCCCGCAACAATCACGACAGGTCTTAAAATGTCAGATATCGTCGCGACACAAGATGCACAAACACCGACTCCGGGCCGGGTGGTGCGTGATGTTTTCGTCAATCTGTGTGGATACGAAACCCGCATTCGCCAGTGGGGCACACCGGGTAAACCTGCCATCATCATGGTGCATGGCCTGGCCCGCCTATCGACCGATTTTGACATTGTTGCCCGCCAGTTGGCCGATGATTATTTTATCCTGTGCCCCGATATTCTGGGCCGGGGTTATTCCGCCTGGGCGCAAAACCCGGATCAGGAATATGTACCGGGCTTTTACGCCGCCCAGCTGATGGAGATGCTGGACCATTTCAATATCGACCAGTGCAGCTGGATCGGCACATCCATGGGCGGCATTGTCGGCCTGGTGGTTGCCGACGTGGCACCAAAACGCATCAGCCGAATATTGTTGAACGATATCGGCCCCGAACTGGCACAGGATGCCGTCGACCGGATCAAATCTTATGTCGGTGGCACGCCGGAATTTACCAGCATCGCCGAGATAGATGCCATCTTGCGGACCATTTATGCCCCGTTCGGCCTGGAAAATGATGCCGAATGGGCCGAACTGGCCCTGAATTCGACTCGTCGCCTGCCCAATGGCAAATATGCCATGCATTACGACCCGCGCGTGATGGCGGTTTTTCGCGACCAGATCGACGATTATGACGGCTGGGATATGTTTAACCGCCTGTCCTGCCCGGTCACATTGTTTAGCGGCGCGCAATCTGACCTGGTACCGGGAACAATTGTGAAAAAAATGCAGGATGCCAGGCCCGATATGGCGGTGCTTTCTCTGGAAAACTGCGGTCATGCCCCCTATCTGAATACAAAGGCCCAAGTCAATTCTGTTAAAATATTCTTAAAAAGTTAGACTGGTCACACATAAACCATTTTGATCTGCACACTGGAACCATCCTGAAAAAGCTGGAAAACCGGCAGGGAATGGTTGCCATGCAATAAGTCAGCTCGCCTTTTGCGCCGAAATGACCATATTGCCGAGCCTGACACGCAAACAAAAAACCGCATCCCGTCGCCACTTGCGCGTCGGTCCAAAGATGCAGAATTTTTTCTTTCAAGGGCGTCCTTTGCAGTGCCTGCAAATGTTCATATCCATGACAGTCGATTTATCGGTGTCACAAATTGAACGCTGCAGACGGTACTGACGTGATCAAGACGGGAACAACGGCGATGAAAACGCAGCAATATCTAAAAACCGGACTGATCGGCGGCATTTCGATGCTCTGCGCCGCTTTTCCGTTTGGTGCTTGCGCGCAACAGGCCGTTAGTGAAACCGACATGGCGGTTGCAGCAGCGCCAACGGAAACATCCAGCCAAATATCAGGCTATCTGGTGCAGGGTATTTTACCTGGCCCCGGACGCAATGGTTTTGACACCTATTTCAGCAGTGCGCCCAGCCGCAGCCACGGCGTGGTCCTGACCCTGCCCGGTAGCAAATCCAACCCGAATGACAACAACCAGGCCGGATTGATGTGGTTTGAAGCAAATAGCAATCAAACCGCAAATAACGGCCTTGCCGCGCAGTTTGGCATTGGCTATTCGCCAAATCGTGCTGTTGGTTTTGCCTTTGGCCCGGTCGTCGAACTTAACGGATCGCTTGGTCATCATATCGGATCATCATCAAGCGATAACGAAGATTATCTCGTTACGCCAACCCTGCGCAATGACACCGGCATTTCAAGTGTCGGCTTCGGCTCCGGGCAGGGATCAGACAGCGCCGGGCTTGCCGCCAGCCTGTCCTATATGCCGTTCGAGGATTTATGGGTCGGCATTCATGGCCGGTTGACCAGCGAGTTGACATCGTCCTCCAGCGGAAGCTCGAACGACCGGTTTGATGCCATGCTGGGTCTTACGGCGGGCTATCGGCTACAATTTTAAGGCATAAATCATCAATTTTCGCGAAAATTACGTTCGGATGCGGGTGATCTCTTGCCAGTACCGCAACGAGGTTGCATGTTGCCCATAGCAGCATTTTTAATGCACTCTGCAAAGGCCGGGCAAAATACCTGCCTTTGGTTTTAGAATGACGGCAAGCCCTGGAAAATAAATGACCGTGTCACCTTCGCCTTTTTCCGGTTCTTCTCAAGATCCGTTTCTCGCTTGCAAGGAACTGGCTGCGGCCAAAAATGCCAATCTGTATCGGGCCGCCATGCGCCTGAACAGTGCGCGACAGCGGTTCTTTCTGGCGGCTTATGCCTCTATGCGGGTGATTGACGATATCGTTGATGACGGATTTTTGGAAAAATCCGATGCCGAACGTGACAACCTGCGCGATGACACCTTTGACATGATCGACCGCTGGCAAGACCAGATCGAAGCCGCCAAAGTCATGGCCGACAACCCGTGGCCCGATGTTGGCCCCTTGCCCGGCCCGGTCTATGACGCGCTGACCCTGACGTTGGGCGAAAGCGATTTATCGGTGGACCCGTGGGTTAAACTGGCCGATGCGCTGCGCAAGGATGTCGCCGAAGATCCGCTCGATGAATGGGACGATTTTATTGGCTATTGCGAAGGGGCCACCGCCGCCCCGGCATCGATTTTCGTTTATCTGCTCTCGGCCCGCTATGACGAGGAAATCGGGTATGTTTCCAATTTAACCGCATCGCCGCTCTATCATGCCCGCGACATGGCGATTTTTTGTTATGTCATCCACATCCTGCGCGACCTGCCGATTGATATCAAAGGCCCCGACCGGCTGGTGACCATTCCCGGCGAAATTCTGCTCGCCGCCGACATCAGTATTGGCGAAATTCGCAATGCCATTGGCCAGCAAAATTACGATGCCCTAAATGTGATGGGCACCTTCATGCTGGAAAAGGCATGGGAACATTTTGAAACCGGGCAAGCCCGCAGTGCCGAGCTTCTGGCGATTCTCGAACCCGAAGAAACCGACACATTATCGCGGTTGTTTAGTGTCTATATTGAACTTGCCGCAATGATGGATGCCGGATACGGCGCGTTTCTGGCCGACCGGGTCGCCATTATTGACACCACAGCCGACAAAAGCCTGCCCGATCAAACCACATCCGTCGATATTGCAATCAAAACAATACCAGATACAGACAATTCCGAATCCGGGTCCAGCGACAACAGTACCGCATCGTAACAGCGAAATTCGATATCTCTGCTTTAAATCATTTAAATAACAAAGGCCCGGCACATAAAATGCCGGGCCTTTGTCGTTCAAATTAATCAGACTTACAAAAGCCTGTCGGTTCAGTTCACGGCCTTGACACCTGCGGGCGCGGCCGGTGTCGCGGATGCAGTGGGGGCATCTGCCTTTTTGCCCGCCAGCAAGGCTGATGCATCGGCATGTTGCACCAACTGTTTGCCGGTATAGCCCGCAATGAGGAAATATTCCGGCCGCGCGGACAGTTTCAGGGTGTAATCCCCGTCCTTGCCATCGCCTTTGCCAATCAGATACTCAACCGGCTGATCCTTGCCCTTGATCGTCAGGGACAGTTTCAACACCGGCTGATCCATGCCGTATTCGGGTTTGGCATCGGTGCCCAGTACCGATGAAATCCGAACCTTTGCCACCATTGCCGCCAATGTTGAGGCCGCAGCAGGCTGAAGTTTCTGGTCCGGAGCCGCATTGGCAATCTCCCACACCGTTTTGGTATCGACTTTGTCCTGGTCTGCCATATCGGCATTTTCACCGGCAGCCGGTTTGGCCGCCGCCGAAGCCGCATCCTTGTCAGCGCTTGTTGCGTCGGTGGTTTTGGCAACAGGTGCCTTGTTTGCCACCAGCGACAAGCCATCGACATCCATTTTCACAATATCGTCCGCCGATATTTGCAAAGCGGTGCTGTCGATCCAGTCATCTGCCTTGGCCGGGGCGTCATAACTGCCCATGGTTACGGCATAGACTTCGTTCTGGTCATCGCGGCGGGCATGAATTTGATGGGTGCCCTGCGATGTGCCAAAATACAGCACAGCCTTTGTTGCATCCCCCTTGGCAAGGGTAATGCGACGTTCAAAATCATCTTTGGCCAGTTTAAACCGTTTTACAGCGCCACTGGATGTTGCGATTGGCAGACCTTCATGAAGTCCCGAAAGTTTACTGATCAATCCGTCAACTTTATTGCTGTCAGCCGGGAAATTGCTTTGATCGGGCAATTTCCAGTCCTTGCCGGTTTTCACCAGCACAACCTTGGCACCGTCTGAATCCTCAATCGTGACATGGTCGATGTTATCGGTTTTGGCAGCGACAAGTTTGTCATTTCCAGTGCTGTCGCTGTTTTGCGGCTGGTAAAAATTAATACCAATGGCAAACCCGACCTGGACGATAAATAACAGCACCAATATCTGAATGGTCCGTTTCATAATTTCAGACCTCCTGAAGAATGCGCTGGTAGTGTTTGCGTTCGGCTGCCGCCACCCGGCGACGCCAGCCCCACACGGCCAGAAGACCGAACAGGGCAATACCGTAATTCAGATATTCCCACATCTGTTCAGAACCTTCGGATGTTGGAACAAGGGTCCGGGCAAACTGGGTCCGTCCGCGCAAGGCCAGCAAAGACTGATCTTCAAGCGACCAATCGACCACATTTTGCATAAACTCCAACGGGGCCGTGTAACGCGTGCCCATCCCGCGCGAAGCAAGGCTTAACGAGGTATCATCGGCAAAGCTGTTGGACCCCACCAGAACCAGACGGGCGGAAGACGGCGAACGATCAATCACACCGCCAATCTGGACGTTTTTGTCGTCATCCTTTTTGGCCGTCGCAGCGTCGTTCTTTTTCGCATCGTTTTTGTCGGCGTCTTTGGCAGCATCGGCCAAAAGCGGCGAGTCTTTACCGGCATAAAAGGATTTGAACTGCCCTTCAATCGCGACCGCCAGATCATGCGATCCACGGCTTCCCGCAACAGCAAAGCCGGTATCAGGGTGGGCTTTGTAATCGGGCAGAATGTCGGTGCTGTCCGACAACCAGCTTTTTGAGGAGCTATGCAGAAGTTCTGTGACCGTCCGATCCTTGTTTTTGGCAGGATCGACCGTAACCGGCGATGCCCAGTCCAAGGTTAGCTGGTCCAGCCCGGCAGTAACCGGGTTATCGCCATTTAACTGATCGCCGCGCAAATCGGGGAAATGCGGATAAGGCATCATGCTGATTTGCTGAACGGTCATCCCGCCAATTTTACGTTCAACCGGCACCGGCAAAGACGCATTTTGCGGGTCCAGCACCATTTTGTCATCGATTGTCACCCCATAACTGGCAAGCCAGTCTTTCAGGCCAGAGCTGACCTTTTTGGCCGCAAGGGTGTTGGTGATGCTGATATCATAAGGCGATGTTGCCATCACCACACTGCCACCGCGCATCAGGAACTGGTCAATGGCAAAACGCTGTTTGTCGTCCAGGTTAACCGGGTCCAGCACCATCAGCAAATCGGCTGCTTCGGGCACATGGCCGTCTTTCAAATCGGTTTCCACCACACGGGCGTTTTCCGACAGGGTTTTGTAAAGTTCGGTATATTGCGGGCCCGGGGCCTGCTGCATATAGGGGCTGGGCGGGGGGGATGCCGGTTTCATCAGGGCGATGGTTTTCAAAAAGCCCGGTGCCATACGATGCAGGGCCGAATCGATCGATCGTTTCAGTGCAGCCTTGTCGGTGGTTTCAGGCAGCGGCACCTGCACCTCGTCCTTGCCGCTTTTCAGCATCATGTAAAACCAGAACGGTTGCGGGTTCATCAGGCTGGCCACTTGCGGGCCAAAGCCATAATCATCTTGCAACCGGGTTGCCAGCGCCCCGTCATTGGCGTCGGGGTCCTGAAAGGCAACGTTGAACTTGTCGCCTGCCTGCTTTTTATAATCCTTTAAAACGTCATCCAGCGTTTTGCGGAATTTCTGCAACTGGTCGGGCAGTTTGTCACCTGGCGAAATAAAGCCTTCAAACGTGACCGGCCGGGTCATGTTTTCAAACGGGTTGCCGCCGGCCTGATACTGATTAATCAGCTTGCGAATGGTGCGGCTGATTTCATATTCCGGGTTTTTAAGGCCAACATTAATGTCGCCTTCGCCCTGGGTTTTCACCTCGATCAAATCACCATAGGTCAGGGTTTCAAACTGATCGCCATAGGCAACAACAACATCGAAATAGGAATTCACAACTGACGACTGATAGCGGCTGTTGGTCTGGAACGGCACCGGACGAATACCGTATTTCGAGGCAGCTTCCTGTTCCTTGTCGGGGTCGGCTGTGGGGTCGATAAATTCAACCCGGACATGCCCCTTTGATGCCACCTGATATTCCGCCAGCAAATCCTTTATCCGGGGGACCAGCGGTGCCAGCAACGGATGGGTGCGCGGCGAGAAATAAGCGCGGATCACCAACGGTTCGGCCAGATGTTGCAGTTCCTGTTTGGTCGAAGATGACAGCGAATAAATATGCTGGCGGGTCATATCCGCACGGGCCGCCGTAATCGGGGCCAGCCAGAAATTGGCCGCAATAAAGTTCAGCACAAACAGGGTGGCAACCGCCCCCCACAAACGATGTTTGTTGCTGGCCGGATTGCCATGCCAGCGCAGTTTTTCAAGGCTGAACAGGTTCAGCGTTAAAAACACCCCCACGATGGACAGGTAATAATAAAGATCCCGCAGATCGAGAACACCGCGCGTAATTGACTGGAACCGGGTGCCGGTGCCAAGGGCCGCCAGTAAACCGCCAACTTTATCACCAAACAGCGATGTCAGCGTATCAGACCCGATCAGGTAAAACACACCGCAAACAAGGGCTGTGAGGATCAGGGCGACAATCGGGTTATCGGTGCGACCGCTCATGTAAAGGCCGATGGCGATATAGGACGCGGCCAAAAACAGCGTTGCAACATAGCCGCCCATCACCGGCCCCCAGTCCAGCGGGCCAAGAATAGACACTGTGACGGGCAATGGCAGGGTAAGCACCAGTGCCAGAACCACCAGCAGCATCGCGGCCAAAAACTTGCCCAGCACCAGCGAAATTGGCCGGACCGGCGCGGTAAGCAGGGTTTCAAGCGTGCCTGCCCGGCGTTCTTCGGACCAGGCCCGCATGGTTAGGGCCGAAACCAGAAAAATCAGTAATACCGGCATCCATTTAAACAATGGCTGCACGTCGGCAATGTTGCGGGCGAAAAAGGTTTCAACCCAGAAAAACACAAACAGATTTACCGCCAGAAACGCACCAATAAACAGATAGGCGGCCGGGGTTGCGAAAAACCCCCGAAATTCCTTGCGGGAAATACGCAGGATGTCAGCCATTGACCACCTCCTCATTGACCTCGGCGAAAATGGTTTCCAGATCGCGGCGTTGCGGTTGCAGGGCATAAAGCAGCACGCCGTCGCGGTTCAGGGCCTGGGCAATGACCGGGGCGGCATCATTGCTGGCTTGCAGCCGGTAATGATGGCGATCGCCTTCTTGCGAATGGCTGACAATGCCGGTGATTTCAGGAACGGTTGAAAAGGCCTGTTGCGCATCGCGGTCTACGGTGACCAGCAAACCACCCGATTCCTGCAATTCATCAATGCGGGCATCGACCACCAGTTTGCCCGCCCGCATGATCAGCGCACGTTCGCAAACGGCCTGTACTTCCTGCAAAATATGGGTGGAAACAATCACGGTGGCGGATTTTGCCAGATCGGCGATCAAATCGCGCATATGGCGGATCTGGGTGGGATCAAGGCCGTTGGTGGGTTCATCAAGAATGATGATATCGGGGTTATGCAAAATCGCCTGTGCCACACCAACACGCTGGCGATACCCACGTGACAGGGTTTGAATGGTGGCGGTTGCCTTAACGTCAAGAACGGTACGGCGAATGGCACTTGCCACCGCAGCCGGGCGTTTGTCGGCAGGCACACCATGCAGACTGGCTTGATAATCGAGATAGTCGATGACTGTCATTTCCGGCCAGACCGGGCAGTTTTCCGGCAAATACCCAATGCGTTTCTGAATGGCGCGGGTATCACGCCCGACCTCCAGATCGTCAATGGCAATTTTGCCCGAAGTCGGCTCCAGATAGCCGGTAATCATTTTCATGATCGTGGTTTTCCCGGCACCATTATGGCCCAGCAAACCGACGATCTCGCCGTGCTCTATTTTAAAACTGACGTCGTCCACCGCTATGAAATCACCATAGCAGCGCGTCAGATGCTCCAGTTTGATCATCTGTTAGTTCCGTAAACGGGATTTTTGAACGAGATGGGACACATGCAATTATTCACGCATCGCGGGGAGAGCGACACATGCCAGCTTTTTGCTGAAATTTAAGGAACCTGCCCGTTACGAAGGCGGGGGAATAGGTGTAACGAGCGGGCAGTGATGAAATCGGCTGTCATGACCAGTCATTGTGACGAACGTCCATGCTGTGACAAAACCAGGAAGGGTTAACACCCCCAACCTTTGGCTAGAACATGGCAACAATATGACACCCTGCCCATGGGACCCAAAATTGCAAAATTTTGCTAATTTTGTGCAGGGCAATATTAGTAAACCCCGCAAGGAATAACGGCTTGCGCGGCAGTTCAAAACAGCACCAAACCCCGTATCATCCCCAAACAGCGCCTAAAGCATATTTCCTTTAATATGACCCATTTTGTTTGTTTTTGG